>Ga0247840_10000183_pt1 | contig 126503 bp, 109 predicted proteins | sample LaCruzMarch2015__FD_192404 | JGI IMG/M metagenome (GOLD analysis project Ga0247840, IMG submission 192404) | Freshwater microbial communities from meromictic Lake La Cruz, Castile-La Mancha, Spain - LaCruzMarch2015_17m | ecosystem: Environmental > Aquatic > Freshwater > Lake | place: Spain... | reverse complement strand
GTACTCTGCTTCCGTACTGGCCTCAACTTGCTTTCTTTTCTCGTTTTCAACGTGGTTTGAAAAACTCTTGAGTACATCGAAATTTAATTGCGCATGGGCATTTTTGGCCACTACGATTAAATACAATTGGAATGCAATCAAAACGCTCAGAACACGGAAACACCATCTTATTCGCATTGCAGTAACCTTCTTAACTTTTCGGACTTGTTGCCTTTGCTTGACGCTATTCGTTCCGTTCGAAACTTTCTTGAATTGCGACGCCAGATTTTGCAAACGAACGAAGTTCACCGATGTCGCGTCCAGAAAACTGATTATCAGGAAGCGGCTGATCCGCGACTTCGGTGGATCGCACTGTTATCGAAAACCTACGGAACAATTTCCTAGTCATCATTCCAGAGTTTGTAAGCAGCATAGCCAATCCCGCCAATTACCGCAGCACCAACGACAAAAGGTGCAGCAGCCACAGCCACCGTAGTTATCGCTGCGGCCTTTGCTGTCAGTACCGCAGCACCCGCGACCGCAGCTCCCGACACACCCGATCCATTCCGTAGGGCGGCTCCAGCCGCCTGTCCGACTTGAATCGCAGTTTGCGGCGCGTAAGGATTCATGCGAGTACTTGAGCTGGCTATACCAGTAAGCGCACCCATAGCAGCTCCGGCACTAAGTCCCGCCGCTTGTTTCTTCACGTTCTCTTCTATCGACATTTAGAACCTCCTTAAAACAAACTTCTGCGAAAATTAAGGTCCCAAGCACGACTCGGGACCTTTTGCGCATCCAAGGCGTATTCGTAGGGCAGACTCGTATCTTACCAATAATCCTGAAGCAAATGTTTAAGTTGGGGCAGAAACTAGATTCTATGGGCTCAGTTGGGGTAGAGTAGGGATAAACCTGTGTTCGCGGTCTTTAATAGGTAGCCCATTGCTTAAACGTGGCTCTGGGGCAACGACGGCCCTATCGTTCGCTGACCGCGAACAATGGAGGAAGATGTAGATGCTGCTGCGCTATCTTGTAAAGCCCCCGGTCCTGGGGCGCCTGCAATGATGTGGAGTCTGTCCGCTCTTTTTGAAAAACTGATGAGCGGGCGCGAACTAGCCCCGGCTGAAACGCCAGAGCCCGCGGAGCGACAGTTCTATCATTTTTGACTTCGCGGATGAGCTAAATTCAGGCCCGACTGCGCTCGGCGTTCATAACACAGGACGAACCGTCCTGAGTCATCAGGGATGCGTCATTGGGGCTAAGCGGGTTCCATAAAGCACGCGAGCGTAGTTCCCCAAAAGCTGCGCCTCCTCCAAACGAGATTCGATCGAAAAGCCTTGCGATCCTCGACTTCGGAATCGCGGTTTGGGGTCGAATTTCGTTGATGGGAGCCTTCCTGAGTTAGCTTTCGCCGCGACTGATGGATAGGCGGTTCGAATGCGATTGATTCTGATCTGGCGTCGGTTGCAGTTTCTTCTCCGTCGATTCAGTCAGCGTCAACAGGTTTGCGTCTGCGCTAGCAAAATTCTGGTAGACCTTTACTTTTGGAGATTTTCGGGTGATGGCGACGTATTCAGAATGTTGACTCACGATCTTGTCGCAAGCTTGGATGTATACTTTTCCGAGGCTTTGGACCTTGATCTGGCTAGCGGTCGTGCTGTATCCAAGCGTAATGTCTCGATCGGATAGTGTTGCCAAATCGAGGGTTACTTTTGAGGATTGCTTGTCCAACTGCACATCGATGGTTCTGCTATCGTTCACCGCGACCATGGTACCCGTATCTCCGCTACGTATACCTTGCCTCGGGATGTCTTTGGTAAAAAGTAGTCGATCATTGATGTGTAAGTTTATCTCTCCAAAGCGAATCGCTTGTTGCGAGATTGCGCCTTTTTGCAGCCGTTCTGACTGGCATGTTACATTGATGCGATCCGCTTCTTCGCGAGTTTGAGCCACAATGGTTGATCCTTGAGGGCGATTTATTCCGCCCTCCTTGGACCAGTCGTCGATCATGGCTTTGGTAGCGTCGGATTGGTCGGCAAAGAATTTAACGTCACCCTTTTTGGCGAGTCGTTCGAAAAACTCGTTGAGCTTGTCCTGCGGTGATTCCCGTGAAATGTGAACAGCTCCCGCTTGTTCTGCCATTAAATGAAATGCGAAGCCTTTCCCTGAAATGGTTTTTTGCTCACAATTCCCGCAGGCGACGATTTTTGCACCTGAACTATCGATCAGTTTCAAAATGCGTTTCGCTTGTTCTGTATCAAGCATCTCGGCTTCGCCAAGAATCACGACGCTTTTTTTGTCGATTGTAAGCGTTGGTTTTTTTAAATCCGCTGGCACCATCGCAATTGTGTCGTACATTCTGGACGTGGCCTCGGGGCCATTTCCATCTGATTTGTTCGCATTTTTTGCGAAACCTTCGATCGAATGACACTCTACGCCGAGGTTAGTTTTCAATTCTTGGGCTGCCTGTGCGGACGTCGCGACACCAAAGACTTTGGCCCCCTGCGACTTGTAGGAATCGCAAACCGCCTTCATCGAATCTGCAATGCCCTCGCCAGGTTTGCCGTCGATACAGACGAGGGAATTGTCCGAATGCAAGACGTGACGGACCGCCGCTTTTTGTTCAAACGCGAGTTGAGGCCTCGATTCAATTGCCCTGTTGACAATAGCGTTGTCCAAACGCAAACCGGGAGTGCTAATTAGGCGATCGACAATCTTGCCGACTTCTAGTTCCATCTTAGCAACGGAATTGGAGTCGAAGACCAGGGTTTTACCTTCACGTTCAAACGTCCGCAGGTCTGGCGATTCTTGTAAGTGCCTATCAACAACCGCAACAACGTCGCCCCCAGCTATTGGAAAGTCTTGTAACTTTTCGGAAACCGCTTTGATCAGCTCAGGTCGTTCGAAGGATTTGTCGTTGCTGGTCAAATCAAGGATGGAGCTCTTTATCGCATCCGAAAAGCGGTCGCCAACCTCAAGTTTCGTCGTGCGTCCAACCGCTTCTGCAAACGAGTCTGCCGTAAGTCCAAGATTCTTTGCCTCAGTTGTCCATTTCTCATGCAGCTCTATCCTATTTGGCCTGACGATCTCGAAAGCATTTGAATTCTCCAGCGGTTGCTCATTTTGTGACACGTCTCCGTCTCGCCAAGAAGCTTTCTCGCGCAGTGCAGTTGGCATTCCGCGGAGGCCAAACGTACTCGACAATTTCCCATCGACTACGGGTTGGTAAGCCTCAACTTGTAATCGCTGAGCAAGGATGCAATGGAGCGAATTGCGGAAAAGCGGGTGCAACGTCTCCGACCACTTGAGCATTTCATTTACGTTGAGCTCGCAAATCTTGCCGGAATCGCTGCTGGCGATGTTCGGAATAACCACGTGCGAATGAAGGTCCGGATCTTGATTGTTGAGTGTGCAATGAGAGAATGATGCGTACACGATATTTCCATGGTCAAAGTGATTGCCGTGTGCTCCCGGTTCGGTCGATTTGATATTCTGTTGGAGAATCCAAAGCGTTTCGCGAAGTGCCTGTTCTTGACATTCGCTTACTATCGCTCTCAACTGCGGCGAACCCACTGCAAAAAGATCTGAAACGTCGGGTGGAGCTTGAAAACAGATTTCGAAGCCGAAGACTCGATCGCGCGTGCGCCTTGGAACTAGTCTCTGTTTTCCGTCACCCAATAAACCAGACAATAGATTTAAAAGCTCCCGTTCGGTTACAAGGCCATCCACTTCGAAAGCGGTAGTGGCATAGCCACCCCATCGTCCAGGAGGTTCACCCGGGCCTTCCGGATTGCGATTATCGGTTATGCCGACGTAGTGGTTAGCAACGGTTGCTGCAGATAGATCTTTGCTATTTTTGAACACTCGACAGCATTTTTTCATAAATCCACTCTCGTTTCAAATCGCTGGACGTAGCTAATGATTGCGAACTTGCTGAAAGCTCATCGCGTCAACGATGACTAGAAATGCTTGCCTTTTGGCTTCGGGAGTTCCTGTTCTTTTTCAAAGCGGGTTCGCTCTAGGTAAGCCAAAAGTTCTTCTTCGCTGACTCGTCGGCAGGTTCCGATGCGGTAGCTGGGAATCTCACCTCGTCTAACCATGCGGTAGGCTAGTGATCGACTAATGGAGAGTTTTTCGGCAACTTGTGTAATTGTCAGCATGTCCATCTATGTCCTTTCGCAGAGGTTTAGATACGGGTTGAGCAAATCCAGATTCGAACACGTTACGAATCATGAAGAGGACCTGCTTTTCGGTAATCGTTATCTATTGCGTTTCTTCCAGTTGATCGAGGTCGTCTTGCGTAGAATTCTCAAGGTCTGGCATCCCCGGACAGCCTTGTTCGATCCATTTGAGCACCTCATCTTGGCGCCATCGGATGCTGCCGCCGACATGAAGTGGTTGAATAAGCTTGCCGTTAGAAACAAGCCTCCAAATGGACCGTTGCGAAATTTTGAGAATTGCCGCCAGCTCTCGAATAGTCAAAAGAACCGGAAGTTCATCGCTGGTTTGATCTGTTTGCATAGTTCGTCCTTGTAGCGTTTTAGAAGTCGAGATCCTGGATGTCCGGTGGCGATTGCCCGAGATCTTTTTTTGGATTTTTCTTTAAATGATCACGAAGAGATTGGCTTATTGGGGGAGCGAATTGCGATTCTTGCTCGAGTGACCATGGCTCAAGAAACTCTCCCATTACTTCCCGCAATACAAACTCATCCACACCTGGAGCTTTTGGAATCAGCCATTCGTTGAAAAGTTGATCGGCTGGAATGGTGTCCCAGCAAGCGGGAGTGGACCGCATCTTATACATCGCAGTCAATCCATTTGCAGAACCGCAATTTGGTATGTTCATGAACTCCGACGGAAGGACAGTACGCTGAACGACTTTTGAGTAAGAAATTGATGACTGAGGCTTTGTCGGTGTTCCAGACTTAGTTTCCGACGTTTGCACGATTTCTTGGTCACCGATGTACTTAGAGCAGAATTCGGCAGTTTCGGGGCATTCGAGTCGAGTAAACATCCTGTTCCCAAAGCAACTGAGGAAGTCAGCCGTCACTTTGTCGCCATACATTTTGTCGCTACGTAGCCCTTCGATCGATTGGCAAGCCACCACACAGCGGCCGCCCTTGCTCCTCGCCTTCTTTAAGAATGACGGCAAACCAGCCAAGTAACCAGCTTCTGAGAGTTCATCGACAAAGGTCCAAAAACGTTTGGTTGTGCCATCCGGTTGCGACAGAATTAAGTCCGTCCATCTCTTGAATAAGACGGCGTTAAGCCTGTCTATGGTTTGGCGGCTAACTTCGGAATTACCCAATACCACGATGTACTCATTATCCATGCAATCGGACAACGCAATTTTTTCGGAGGACTTTTCCCAACTTGCAGCGATTGGTTCATAGAGCATCGTCGCAGATGCGATCGTTGCAAATATGTCGTTGACGAGCTTCGGATCACGGTAATACATCCGGATGAGATGCTCGGTTTGATGATGACGCTGAAGGATCCGCTGGCAAACTTCCTCGTCACGCAGTCCTCGCAATAGATCCGCGAACGACCAGTCGTGCCCCGAAAGCATGTAGGAGCACATGATCCCCCAGGCGGAATGCCGCGCCGCGTTTCGAAAAAACGGGCTGTTGTCGGATACTTCGGGTATGAGTGTGAATGCGATTTCCATCGCAACGCTTGAGCGAGTCACGTCCTTTGCGATGTCCCAGGCAACTCCACGAGCGTCGAAGGGATTGAGTAACTTGATGCGGTCTGGCTCGCAGTAAGCGCTGAGTATGGGGTACATATCTTGCTTGGCGTCGTAGCACAAACCTCGAAATCCATGCCCTTGGCCAACATGGCTCAACACACTTTGTTGCAGCAGTCTAAGGATAAGTGTCTTGCCCGATCCTGTAGTCCCGAGTGCAAGGCAATGCGCCTCGGCATCTTCGTCGTGGAACTGGAAAGGCCCCCACTGGAATGCCAGCGGCGCAGATTGATTACGAATCATGATCTTTATCTCCACGAAATGGGTCACGAAAAATGATGCAGTTACAAGCGTTGGTCGAGGTCTAAGTTGCAAATAGTCAACGAATCTTCTGTTTGTATGAAATTGAGAGCGACTGATTATTGCTGCTCAATTTAGGCGCCTTCCCCTCCCCCGCGACGCCGCAGTCGGGGAAGTGTGAGTCACTGTCGTCGGCCGTTGGTTTTCCGGTGGGAATACTTTTAAATTGGGACCCCGATTGAAAAGACTCCATAGCTTTTGTAGCCATGAACTAGGAGTTGTACGGCGATTGCGAATAGAATCTGCTGAAGTTAGTCGGCTACCACGTCGCAGTTGCACTGGAGGCCCTGTTCGTTCACCTTTGTTTAAAGGCGATTTGCCTTGGCCGCCAAGTCGACGTCGAACACTACTGGCTGATTGAAGACTACTACCACGGCGAACCTCTTGTTCCGTGTCTTCGAGCAGACCCATGTACCCCATGAGGATTGCGAGAAGTACAATTCCGCCAAGAATAGTCAGAATTGAATCGAGCGGAAAAGCTATCGCGAACTTGATGATCCCAATAAGGAGTCTGACAATCGCATACAGTAATTGAGGAAGGGAAATTACAATCGCAAAAATCCAGATCGCAAAGCCTTTCAAGAACTGGCCAGCTATGACGGATCCAAAAATGAAAAAGTAAGCGAATACGCATAACATGTATAAGCCAATTATAAAATTTACGGTGATCCAGATGTATTTCAGCATGATTGGGTACTTATGAAGACAGGTGGAGTGTTTACGATCACAGTTTGAGACTAAGGCGATCCTTTAGTTCGTGAGCCGTCTCCTTGGAGACTTGCTTTTTCATGGCCTCTGTGATGAGTGAGCAAAACGGGCCAGCGTGGTCTTGGTCGACATAGATCTTGGTTCGGACTTTAGAACGTGAGATACCGACATAGGTAAGGTTCTTGTTGGTCATTCTCCCGCCCGGCATGAAGTAGGCATATTTGGTACTGAGTCCTTGGCCAGCATGAACCGTCCTTGCATAGGCAGGCATAATGAAGGGCTCCTTTTCCCCTTTACGAGCCTTGAGTTGCTTCGGCTTAATGACGATCTCCTTCTTGAGACCGCGCCGTTTCTCGTTCTTCGTGAATTCACGATCGAGCTTCACATGGACTTCGCCACCGAGAGTTATTTTGGTCACTACGCCAGTGTGAGAGTTCTCAATACCGCGGTACCGATCCGCCGCGTTGAACTTTATCCACTCACCAACATGGACCTTTTCAGTTCCTACTTTGACATGCTTGCTTGACATGTCACCGTATAGAAGCCGATCTTGTTGGCACATGCGATTTAGAGCCCGGACCTCTTCCCTCGTCTGAACGAATATCATGGCCGTTTCCGGAGACTTAGAATGACCGTCTTTACTCCAATCTTTTACAATCGCCAATGCAGCCTCCTTGCGATTCTCGTGAACGGTGAGATCGCCTTTGTCGGCGTATATCTTGAGCGCCTTGTCGATATGGCCGTCACGAAGTAACTGCGAGGCCTCTGCCTCAATCTTTGTCTGACGCCAGTTTTCCGCGAGAAAGGAGGTGCCAACTCGCGCTGTCATTTGTTGAAAGCAGTTTCCGGCACCTATCGGCGGAAGTTGTTCTGAGTCACCGGCTGCGACCATCTTTGCGCCCGCGTCGGTAACTTGCTTGAGTACCCGATGTCCGAAAGGCGTGTCAAACATCGCGACTTCATCGGGAATAACGATCGTGTTACTGTCAATTCTAGGAATTGCTACTCGCTCCGGTTGATCGGGAAACCCCCGAAGCGCGTTCTCGTAGATGCCGAGTGTTGACTTGACAACATCCTTTACCAACTGTGGAATTGTCTTTTCCGCGTGCCATAAAAAGCGTGCGACCGTGGTGCATTCAGCGCCAGTTTTCTCTTGCAAGTTTTGAGCTGCTGCACCGGCAAGTGAAAGTCCAAGTACGTTTCGCCCTTCAAGCTCGTATGCATTAACGATTGCCTTCATCACCGTGGACTTCCCACTCCCTGCTATCCCTGACATGCAAGCGAGTGAGCCTTCGTTGGTCAGAATTTCCCGAACTGCTTTCACTTGTTCCTCTGACAGATGCGGGTTCATTTTCAAAGCCTTTTCGATATTCTTTGGCTTAACGGCTAGCCCTGGCGTCGACGCAAGCTTGTCAACCATTTGCGCATTTTCCTGCTCCAGTCGCCACATTTCTTTGGTTGTGTAGTAGGTCAGGTCTCCCCTCGAAGCGACTGTCTTCAAATCTTTTGAATGCGCAATTGTGTGATCGATAGCTCGGATGAGGTCGTCACCACGAATTGGGACATCCTGCATTTGCTCCGAGACTTCACGAATAAGATCTCTTCTGAGGAAGGCGGCATCGGAGATTGTCAGCTTGTGAGTTGCATATTCGAACGCCTGAGCGAATCGTTTCTCTCGGTCGTGGCTGACCTTTTTCCCAAGCGCCGACTGCAAGGATTCGGGTTTGATACCGAGCGACTGCGCCTGTTTTTGCCATTTTTGGAAAAGCCCGCCCGTGGGAATCGACTCACCTTTGTGTTTCCTCGTGCGCAAATTGGCAGCCTCTTTGGCTTTGACATCAGAGTGTCTTGTTCCCCACAGTTCGACTGCTTCAGCAATCTCCTTGTGTCGCGTTGAGAACAGCCCCAGCAGTTTTTTGGGCACGCCCTTGATCTCGAACCAGCCACTTCTGACGCCTGGTTTCTTCTCTGAGTGATACAGATCCACCCCGAGTCTATCGTTGAGTTCAAAGGCAAGGTTGTTTCGAAACAGTGGTCCCAAGGTCCGAATCCAAGGGTACAGAGACTTGCTGTTGAGCTTGAATACCCGCCCGTCGTTGGCAATCATCATGTTTGCTATCAGTGCATGGATATGAAGCTGAGGATCATTTTCATTGCGAGCCGTGTGGTGCTCGAATTTTGCCACAATCATTCTCCCTCGTTCCCAGATCGCTCCAGCCTTGCCGCGTCGGACCAACGGAAGTTGATTTTCTGTCGTCCGCAATGCGCTATCGACTGCTCTCTGGATGGCTAGCTCGATCGTCTGTCGAACTTCTGGTGACGACATGGCCCACAGGATGCTGACACTTTTAGGCACGCTAAAGGTGACGTCAAATCCAGGAACATGTTCTTCCCGTTCCTTGGGCTTTTTAACTTCAGTTTGTTCATTTTGCGCATTCGAAGTTTGATCTTTCGGAAGTTCGACCTGCGTCGATGATGAAAGCTGCTCGTGGTGTTCGGGCTCTTTTATACTGCCCACTTGCTTCGGTGGTTGTCTCTTTTGGATCCGAACGAGTTGCTTAGTTCCATCTGGCGATTTGCCCATGAGGATGTTGAACAGTTGCTCCTTCGTGACTTGCCCAGTAAGGCCTAAATGCATCGCACCTTGACCGATCCATTCCCCGGGCGGTTCGCCGCCCTGGGTGTAATAGTTCAAGCTTGTCTCATCGACGTAATAGTTGACCAGACTCGCAACCGACATCTTGTCTGGAGAGTTGTCGCGTTTTTTCGCAACAGAAAGCTTGCGGATACTAGCGACCATCAGTATCTCCTCCCGATAGCTTCGTACGAACAAGATCTCTTGCGAGATCAGGCGACATTCCTCCGATATGCGTGAGAGCGAAGAAGAGTGACTTCGATTGATTTACTCTGAGCAGTTCGACGGTTTGCTCGATGGCATTTGCCCTCTCAAGAAGGTCACTCAATTGAGATCCAAGGTCGTGCAATGGGCGATGAATCTCGGCGATAACGACTCCTCGAACGAAAACACCAACGGACACTCCGCATTCCTTGGCTCGCTCACTTAGAGCGCTTAGCGTGCTCTCGTCAACGCGAAAACTCACTGGTACTGTTCTAGTTCTTCCGACCATATTGTTTACGCTTTTGTTTACAGGTGCTGAAAAAGGAATTTGCAGCAAAACATTGAGATTCACCCGATCGCCGTCATCGAATTTCGCACGACGTGCCAGGGTGTGTCCTGATTGTCAATAGTCACTGTTTTTCATATAGAACCATCGAATCTCGATAATCGCCGCATTGCTGACGGCGTCTCGAATAATCTGCTGGTCCCTGCTTTTCATTCATCCTTTGGGTAGAAGTGCAGTCAATGAATTCGGTCATTCCATTAGTAGCGTGACGATTGGATATTGATCTGAGAGTCTTGCTTGCGAGCTCTCGATGGTCCGATTGTCTTCGTTTCCTTATGGTCTAGCCTCTCCATCGTGAAACACCCCTACCCATTCATACCCCCAGGGGTTCCATTCAGCTGATACTCCGCCCCTGCAAAGTACACGCATCAACGCCTATCTAGTCCGGCCCAAAAACGTCATGATTGTCGTTTTTACTTCGAGCCCCTAATCGCTGTGTAGACATTCACGCTTGCCAAATGTTTCCCCTGAATTTCCCCCTAGTCCTCGTGTGGCAACATAACTGTTAGGACGTGCCGACCATCGTCTCCAAGGCCTACAGTTGCCCTAAATTCGATTCGCTTCGATTCGTCCAAAGTCATCGGAACGTAATACACAGACCGCACGCATTTCGAAGTCGAAGTTTCTAGTTCCGACATGGCCAATTCCAAAATCTCATTGACTCGCGATGTTTCCCACTTATCGCTTGGCAATTCGATCCCGATTGGTGACGCAACTGCTTCGGCCCAAACGCCAGCCGTCAAAGCCGTCGGAAATCGGATACCGATCTCCTTCGCTTGTTTCGTGACGTCAATCAACACACCGTCTTCAATCGCCTGGGCTCTCGAATACGAGTGAATTGCATTCAGCTCTGTTTCACCTCCGAAGATTGGCGCCGCGTCCAAATCGAAGTTTTCTAGAGCCTTAAGAATTTCAGTAAGAGAAACGTTTGACAATCTCATAGCTTCTCCTCCTCTATTCTTGATCGTTGTGGTTGTCTGCTTCGTTCTGATTTACGAAGTCAATCGAGCACCGAAGGCATTCGATAGCGGCCAGCCCGTCGGCTGTGCCGTTGAGTATGTGCGTGTCCTTCCAATCTCCATCACTAGCGAGATATCGACGTACAACGCCCATGTTGAAGTACACACGACCTGATTCGCTCGCATTCCTGAAGACGCTCGCCTTCACATTCCCAACTTTTTTCGTAAAAACCGGCCCGTTTCCTTTTTCAGTCTCATTTTCCTTCACTTGCTTTTTCATCTTGTTCATCTCCAAATGTGATATTGCAACGTCCCCACCTGCATACTGTGCCAGGGTGTGTGCGTTGGTCATCTTGCCGAAGTGAGTTGAGGCTTGGCGGTTTGCGTCGCCAAGCTATTATTTGCAAGCTGGATCGATAGTGATTCTCGATCGATTGGACCGAGGATCGTAAGCCGATAGACCGGACGTTTCATTCTTTCAGCGATGGCTTTAAATCCAGTTCGCAGTTCCTGGGTCGAACCAAGCTTTTGAAACGATCCCTTTGTTTCATTCGCTATCCGTCGTAGCAGTGGTTCATCAATGTCTCCTCGGTCAAGAGCAATAATATGGACACGAGTTGAACTCTGTTGATACAGCTTGAGAATCTGTTCGATGTTTGCGGACCCATGACTATCTTTGCCATCGGTAAGGATGACTGTCGAATGAGTACCGTCGAATCTAGCTTGCTCCCTGGCATCGGCTTCCATCGCCGCGAGTAGTGAGGTTGCACCGTCTGCCACCAAACTGTCGATTGCGGTCGTGTGGATTTCTGGATCGAAGCTCCAAGGCGAAACGGTTTGTACATCGGATGCAAATCGAACAACACGAAACTTCCAAGGATTCGCTAACGCGGTCACCAACGCTTTGCCCGCAAGTTTGGCATCGGGTAACTCCAAGGCAAATGAGCTAGAACAATCGAATAGGAAACTCACTCGGTGGTTTCCGCTGGCAACCATTGTCGGCTCAACTCGAACGAGATGAATCGGCTTTCCCTTGTGTGAGACTATGAAGTCGACTCGAGCAAGCTCGTCGACAGGCGTATTGCTGGAGTCGACTACGGCGATATCTACCGTCGAAACGGAACCTGTGTGATTCATGCTTAATACACTCACTTTTGTCCCTGCCGCAAGGACTCTCGCTTTTGGCAAATCTGCTATCCGGGCGCGAACAGGAGTCAAATCAAGCTTGTACTTTTCTGCAAACCCAGCCGCCTCATCGAGAACTCGTTCCGCCATTGCTGGATCGTGCAAAACAAAGTCTGCAAACCTAATCAGTCGATAAAAATGAAGCGATTTGACGGAATCGAGTTCTGCCCGCCCTGCCTCATTTGATGCGATAAGAGAATTGAGTTCGCCTCGGGTGTCGGCAAGAGAGGCTGCAGAATTTGTGAGTTCGGTGGTCTTCGCCGCGAGCTCTGCTTGAAACCAGCGATGTTCATACCGCGCCCACAATAACGGTGTGAGCGCTAATGTGGTGGCAGCCACTAGAGAAGTCGATGGGAGTCGCCAGGACTGCTTTTTGTGCGGTGTGACCTTACGCGGTTTAACTTGAGAGTATTCTGGTTTGATTTTTGGAGTTCTCATGGTTTATTGCATTCTCATATTATTGAAAGGAGGTTTATCGTTACTTGGATTCTGCGTGATCGTGTTGGTTGATGACCGCGATTCTTGGTTCGCGAATCGGACCGTCGAACACAAAGCGTTCACCTTCAACTCGTCCACCGAGAGCGTTCAACGTTTCCCAGCCATCAGTTGTATTAAGTGCGTTAAGTGCGTCTGTGTATGCCACCCAAAGATCGTGCCCAGGTAAGCCAGCAAAAAGCGACTGCAAAGAATGGAAGCGGCGAAATCGCACTCGCTGGACACAGGCACCACCGGCAAGCGTATCTCCAAAAACAACGCTTGCTGATTTATCGAGTTTCTTGATCTCTTCAACAAGCGTCGACTCAGCATCGGGTTCGCACGGCGGGAGTGCGTAGACAGTCGAGTTGCTGAACTGCATATTCTGGGCGCCATGCGATGGCCCCATAGTTTCATAAGGACCGTTGACAATTCGGTCAGCGATTGCCTCTAGTCGTTCTGACTTGGCCCCTGCAATTTTTGCGAGTCCGAACAGAGTTACCTGAGAAGGCGCCTCGCAGAACAAGTCCAGTTTCTGTGAATCCGACAAAAGCTCAAGCCTCATGACTCGATCGAAAAAATCATCGATGGCCGCAAAAGTTACGCTTTGGTTGGTTACGCTCGTAACTCCCTTCGGAGTCCATTTCTTGAGTTCGCGTACAATAGATGATAGTTTTGATTCGAGAAAGTTGACCTCCGCGTCCAATGTAACGAGGGCCCGCTCTCCTGCATTCCTCTGGGATTGCAAGTCATGAATCTCATCGGCGATGGAACGAAGCTGGGCGATGAATTCGACGGTTCCGCGAGGGAGCTTTCTTGAGCGGCGCGCTCTTGCCTTCTTGACAACCTTGATGAAGCGTTCCTTGAAGGTGTTTCGTCTGTCTTCCAATTCTTCGATTTCGTCGTCGATTACCGACAGCTCTCTGATGGCGATCTGCTGGTAACCCATCAAAAGCTCGAGGCGACTCATAAACTCACCAAGTGAGGTAGGATAGCCCGCCATGGTTGCCGAAATATGCTCCGGGATCGAATCCGTCAAAGACGAGGAATATCTCATCTGATAGAAGACATTCCTGCCTGGACGATCAATGGAATCAAGTAGCTTCTCGGGAGACTGATTGAATAAGAGGCCAGCGATAACCTCTGGCTCTTGCCGCCTACCCTCAGCCACCTCGGTTTGATCGAAAACAATTTCCGTTACCGTTGAAATGTCTGGAAGCAACAGTCCTTTCGCTTCTTCAATAGCGTTGAGAAATCCGAGGGCCGTAATCGCTGCGATGTCAAGACGTCGGTCTAGCGGAGTCTTGTAATCCACTTCTCGACTCATGATCGCCCCGAGAAGATCGTCTTGCTCTTCGTTCGGTGCAGGTTGCATTAGACGATCCTGCATTTGAACTGAAGCCATCATGCAGTGGTCAAGTCGAAGGAAATGGTTTCTCAAATCCTGATCGTCGCCAAAAGGCATAAATTCCCGAAGCATCAGACGTTTCGCAACGCGTAGCTCGTGGGGCTTAGAAAAGAAGAGACAGTATCCAAGATGATTCAATAGCGACGAAGCAGAGTTGGGTCTCGCTCTTGGGGCGAGACCGGCAAATGTTATTGGGCCAATGATATTGAATTGAACTTGGATAGCTCGGTCAAAATAGGACAGTGACCTCGCAAAGACATCTGCAAACTTTGGTCCCGTACCTGCGTAGGCCGCTCCAGCAATGCTCCCGTAGCCTTGAAGGTCGAACATCAATGGACGTCCACCGGTCCGTCGAAGTGCCTCATCAGGAAGACCAGCCAAAAAGGACTGGAATTCTTCGCTTGCGATTAGTTTGTCTGCGGCGACACACGAATTATGAAGCCTAGCGCCATACCCTAACGAAACATTGGTGTTGGACACGCTTGAGGACGCATCTCTCGTTGACGCATCAGAGTTGCAATGAACAGACTTCGTCGTTTCGCAGTCCCCCATTACAAAATAGAAGACTCCGTTGTCGCCATACTGTTCACGGAGAAGCTGAATCGCTCGAGCGTTGTCGAATACCGCATTAACTGCGTCCTTGTCCTTTAACAGTTCTTCCAAGAGCGTAGAGGCGGCACCTCCGACAACAAAATTGAGCCTAAAGATACCTCGCAAAGCTGAACGTCGCTTTGGTCTTGCAAAATAGCGATATACGGTTTTCATAACGTTTCGATCCATTGAAGTAAGGGAAACAAGAGGCGCACGCCAAACAGCTGGGTACGCCAAAAAAACGAAAGTTCAAGCATGGATTTGCGACTATTCCGACTCGCTTGCAATTGATTGTTTAGCGTCAATTACAAGCGAAGAAGACTTGAGCGACTTGCTGCTCGTTGTGAATGGAACAAAGACTGTTCCTAGCTCGTTAAAGGCCTGTTCAAATCGCTCAATATTTGGAGAGTTTGCGAGGTAGATTACCGCCATACGTGTCGGGAGGACGGTATCTTTCCAAATGACGGATGTCTCTTGCTCTTTGCATTTTTTGATACGTTGAGCAGAAACAGTTAGCGGTTCAGTGAGAAATGCGATCGGAAACTTATGAAGCACCGAATGCTGAGCGAGTTCCGTAATTGGCAGCATTAGAAGCCCAGCATCCATATTGCCCAACTCTAGCTCATCGATCGCTTTTGTTATCCAATGGCTTAGATCTCCATGATGTCCAGGTGCGATCCAGCAATTGCCTCGCCATTCGATATCAATTCCGCCATTGGTATCGGTCGATTGGTCGATGGAACAGGGGTCCAGACTAATATGGCCAAGTGTCTTTTTCGAGGCAAGCAGAATCAGTTTCGGCGTGAGCCATGCGTTTATATCTGCACGTAGTAGATCGCGTTTCGTTGCACGTTCAATACGGAACGTTTCGAACAGATTTTGGTCGAGGAATTTGGCCTTCCTTTCCTCGCATCCACTTGGAAGGTTAAAAACGAACAAATCCCATTCGTCGGCGATTTGTGCGTAGCGTTGACCAGTACGTAGACTAATGCCGGTGGATGGCGCTATGTTTTTATTGAAGTACTCTTCCCAATTTCCATGTCCCGCGAATGCCCGAACTGCTCGAATTTTCTGACCCGCTTCAATTGCGTGCTTGATCGCCGACTTTGATGCGCTGGTACATGCCTGATGGTCGTGGCTGATCGCGTCAATTAAGGCTGCGATTTCGTCGCTCACGGGTATGCAATTCTCTTCCTGTAAGATCAAATTGGGCTTGTCAGGGATAGAGGTAGACCCAGCCAAGATCGCTGACGTGCCCTCTTTCTTAGGTTGCTTGCGTGACATTGCTTTCGTCCTAAATTGGGTCATTAAATGTTAGTCCCTGCCAAAGAGTCGCAAGCAGCGTCAACAAAAACAGATTCCGGTCAAGAAAAGAGAACTAAATGGGGAACACGACAGATTTAATCGATTCGTATCGTCAGAACCCAAGCGACGATGCTTTCGAAAAGTTACACGCGGAATTCAGAGAGAGCATTCGACGCACGGTGGTTGGACAAATCAGTCCGGATCTCTTGAGACGCATTCGGATAACCGAGGTTGTTGACACAGCGCTTCGAAAAGGGATTCCTGATATCGCGAACGAAACGGAGATCACCAACAGTTGGGACGCAGAAAGTTTTTTGAGACTTCGAGCAAAGAATGCGGCTATTTCCGAAGTTCGAAAACACCTCGCAGAAAAACGGAGCGTTGGCCGCGAGGTCGATGATCCAGACGTTGCCACTTCTGCCATGGACAAAAGTGGCACAAGCAACATAGGGGAATTCAACGAACTGGTACAAATAATCGGAGACACGATATCGCGATTGGAGGCCCCAGAGAGCCGTCTGATCGGTCAACTCCGCGTCGTCGAAGTTTTGCCTTGCGTGTCAGTGCAGCATGCAATAGTGGAAGCTGGTTTTGATTCCATACCAATTGCGACTATCGAATACAAAGCGAAGAAGATTCGGAAACAGATCGAGATCGCTTTGATAAATGCAGGCTATATGGAGTCGCAATAACGTGAGCAACGATCGTGACGAATTTGACGCGGATGATGTTCTTTGGAAATACACGACGTCCTTTCATGACGGAACAGCACCTGACCTAGCTGAACTGATCCATCGTTCACCGCTAGCTGAACGAGAAACCTTTACTCTGTTTTTGTTGAGGTCTGTCACAGAACTCAGGAAGTTTGACCTGATTTGGCTAGCGTCTCAATTGGAGAGTCCTGGTCTGATGATAACTCATGCACACAGAATTGAGATCCTTCGTAACGTCTATCGCGACATGGTCAGCCTTGGAATGCAGGTTTCGGGAGATCACTTTGATTTATTCGGAGGCTGTCACTCGGACTTGCGTCTCAGATGTAGCGACGACCGGTTCTACCTGGGAGAAATCGTTGGGAATTCATACCGAATCACTGAACGCATCGGTTCAGGCGGTGTTGCCGTTGTTTACCGTGGCGTATCCCTTATTGATGGAAGGTCTTATGCAGTACGTGTTCCAAGGAAGTTCAATTCGGAAGCAGACGAAAAGGCCAAAGAACTAATTCGAAGTGAGGGCTTGCTTCTAAAGTCCCTTTCCGTTTCGGGGATTCCCAGCCTGATTGCTTTGCTTGAGTCGGCGGAAGGGCCAGTTGTAATTTTGGAGTTCATTGATGGTGCGCCGCCAGTCACTGGCCCTGACTATTGCACTGAAGTTCAAGCCCTTTGTATAGTTGCAACGGTGGCCAAAACCGTCGATTCACTGCATCAGCGAGGTTATGTCCACGGTGACATCAAGATCGGCAACGTGCTTGTAAACAAAAGTGGCAAAGTCTTCCTTAACGATTTCAACGTTTCGAGATCTGCAAATCCATCACACCATGCCGACGGGAAACCGCTTGGTACTCTTGGCCAAATGAGTCCGGAGACAATTCTTGGCGTTGCCGCCGACACTGACATTCGTGAAGACATCTATTCACTTGGATCGATGCTTTTCGAGTTGATTGAAGGAACCTCGCTCATCAAACCTACGAACCGAGAAGAAGCCGTAGTGATGTCAATCCTCATGGGTGGAGTGCATGAGCCAGAGTTCAAAACTACCGTGAGCGCAATGACACGGCGTATAGTGGTCGCAGCAGTTTCAAGGCACCCTGACAAACGATTCGAAACGGCCGGGGACTTTTCAGAGTCATGCTTGGCTTCTGCAAGTGGCACTCTTGATCCAACTGAAATTCCGCCTAAGAATAGGTTGCTTGCTGCTTGGAGACTCGGGACGAATCTTGGATACGTTGCCACACGTCTTGGAATCGTGAAGCGATCGATGATGGAAATCAGGGGAGAAACCAATCCACACCTAAGCCAGACGTTTCACTATGGACTTGGGCATGCAATTGGCGTTTCGCTTTCGATTGAAGACATGATTCGCAACGCACGTTACCTCGCAATCCATTTTGAGGAGCCAGGGTTCTCAAAACTCTTCACAAGCTACTTCTATAAAAAATCAAAACTTACGATTGATGATATCGAACCAATTGAGAATGCCATCACGGAAGGAGAAGCTTGGTTTAAAGCAAGTTACCACTCGATTGAGGAAAACCTTCGCGAACCAGACCGTCAAGCACTAGCACTTGTTTCGCTAGGAATTCAGTCTCGTCTCGTCCCACATGCAAAAACTGCAAGAGGAGAATGGAGTGCCGTCGCTCGTTCCACTGGCCTTCCAGCATGTGTCATTCAGAGATTTGAAGGAGAATGCGCCAACGAGATCCAAGAACCGGACTGGGACCATGAGCTTAAAGATTTTGAATACCGCGTCGTTCGATGGTTAAGGTGGGGGCAAGCCCAAAAGTCCGAAGATGAATCCAAATAACACGTTTCCCCGCGTGTAATGGCCGGACGTCAGCTTTGTGGATGTGCGGATTGAGCTTCAATCTCTTTCCGCCGATGTAGTGGTGTCGTCAGTTGCGGTTGTTGGAATGAAGCCATGGCGTTTTAGCCACTCGAGAATTGCACACTCAATGATGTCTTGTCTGGAATCCGGTTTTACTTTTTTGAGCTTCTGCCGGAGCGATGCTTCGGTAAGAAGCTCATTGGTATGCCTAGTAAGTCTGGTGGTTACATTTTCTCGCAACTCATTGGCCGCTTGGTCCTGGCTCTTACGATTTGGATTTTGTTGGCGATTGTTCTTGGCCTGTTGATTACCTGTTGCGTGTACCAACGGTTTACGCGTTTCCGCTGTCAGCTCTGGTTTGGCCCGAGAGGATTTTGCCAAATTTAAAATCTCGACGACGTCATTCGACACGTCGTCCGTAAGCGACTTGAGTTCATCACCGAACATGGATCCAACACTATCCATTTGCCGCTGCTCTTTTGGCTGATTCATAGTTTTCATTTCCAAAATCGAATCGTCCATCGAGAATCTCCGCAAACAAGCTTATGACGTCTTTTGCGGCCTCCTTGGCGTCTCTGGATTTTTGCCGGGTCACCGATGAATCACATGCATCACGGAACGCGTTCAATCGACGAATCTCGGACTTTGCAACCGGTAAACCCATGGCCAGCAGTTCGGTTCGAAGCTTTCGAGTTTGAATATCTCCTATCGCGGTGAACGTTAGTGCGAGTGAGACCTCCGGCCGCTTGCCGCCACTCATTTCCTGCGCTAGCCGAACGTACTTGAGCGAATCCTTGATGGCCCGTAAGTCAGGCTTGGACGGCTGGAGTGGAACCACAACAACGTCGGCGAGCAAGGCGATGCAGTGGGATGCATCTCCCCCGCTTCCAGGTGTATCCGCGACAACGATGTCGTTTTCTTTAGTCAGTTGCTGCTTTGCGTTGCGGATGGCATCGACCTCCGTGGCTACAATCACCGGGAGCATGGGTTCGGCGATCCCAAGCCACTTTGCAGATGTCCGTTGGTCGTCAGTATCGATAAAAGCTACTCGGAGTCCCTGGTCAAACAGCCAGATCGCCAAATGGCAAGCCAAAGTAGATTTGGACACACCTCCCTTTTGGTTACAGAACGCAATCAACATGAACCGAGAATACGCAGTCGCGGCGAGATCTGACAAGATCCTATTTGCGGGCTGGCCAATCAGACCCTGCCGCTGTGGCTGAGGATGCTGGACAAGTCGACTTGGCCAAAACAGCAATGCTTGCCATGCTTGCATGGCAAGCCAGCTAAGCCAACCGAATTGCAGTCGGTTTCGAAACGAACGAAACTGCAAAGGTTGTATTGGAATCGTGTTAAACGAACGTGCTCGCGTTATGAGCACCAATTCTCGGTCGACGTAGGGCGTTGGGTAAGTCAACCATCAAATCGCTCCATAAGCGGATCTGTGCCTCAATTGGTTAGCAGTGGCTTTCCTGTTGAATCTTAGTCATTAGCAGTTCAAGGCGAACAGTTGGCATTCGATAGCAACTCTCGAGAATCCTAATTTCTCAAAGACGGTGACGGCACAAAAAATAGTTCGAACGCGTTGAATCCGAACGGTCGTAGGCTGCATCTAATCACGTCATTGAGGCGAGGAATGAACATCGCCCAAAGCGTTTCGCGTCGTGTCAGCGAGATTTATTCGTTATTGCGGCGAGCAAAATTCCTGCATCACGTTGTTGCGGCGAGGAATGCGGAACGCATTACGTTATTGCAGCGAGATTTTGCCTTGCAAGTTGGCGGATTGACTGAGGAATCGAGCCTATAACTAATGTTCAGCTAATGTAATCTAATAACAACAACAAAGGGGATTGCTGCTGCTCTCTTTTATTGCGACAAAGGAACTATGCCTCGAAAGACCTTAGCCAACACCGCACTCAGCGATTTTCGCGATGGTCGCGATAGCAACCAACTATGCGAGTTTCCTCTCGCCATCCTTGCGGACACCGCGCCTGCAAATCTCAAAACGATCGAGTTCGAAGACGAGATAGACGACTGGTCCACAGGGAAAAGACTCAAGCGAAAAGTTTCGATTACTGGAAGCGACAGGTTTGGACTTCCAACCGCGAAGGATGAAGATGTTTTACTCGCATTGATTCAAATTACCAAGCTATCCAACGACTTCACCAATCCCGAGGTGAAGTTTACCAAGCGGCAGATTCTTGACCTTCTGGGATGGAGTTCGACGGGCTGGGGATATCAAAGAGTTGAGGAATCGTTGCATAGATGGAAAGGAGTCTCGATCCACTACTTCAACGCGTGGCGTGATAACACGAACAAAACCTGGCGAAACTCTGTCGCCTTAGGAGTCATCGAGTACACGGAAATCGAAAAGTACTCCATGGATCGACGATCGGGAACCGTGCGAGCCAATACGACTTCTTGCATCATTTGGAATAGAAAACTCTTTGAATCGCTTGATTCCGGCTACGTCAAGAAACTCGACTTCGCGGTTTATCGATCTTTGAAACGCCCAGCAGCCAAACGAGCGTATCGATTTCTAGACAAAAGGTTTTTTCATTCTCCAACCTGGGAATTCGATCTGAAAACCTTTGCTTGTGAAAAACTCGGTCTTAGCCGCTCGTATGATACCGGCCAGTTGAAAGAACGACTCAAGCCTGCCCTTGATGAGCTCCATGACATTGGCTTTATCGAGCCAGTCAAATTCCGCAAGCAACGGCCCAAGCACTGGACCATCGCAGTCTCGAAAAAAGAGCATGCAACTGAAGCCGCGAAGGAATCGAACGAGACTTGCACACTCGTGCAAGAATTACTGGCGAGAGAGATCGGCGAGGCGACCGCGAGGAAGCTTGCCAAAGATTTTCCTGAGGACTTGATTCGGGAAAAGATTGCCTTCTTCGACCAACTCGTTGCCAAGAATGATAAACGCATTAGCAAGAACCCACCTGGCTGGTTGATTACGGCCATCAAGCGAGATTTTAAGTCCACGAAAGGCGATAAAAAGAAACTTGCAAGGGCTGTTCGTGCGAAGACGCCCGTCGTACTACAAGCTCCTATTGATCCGCCTTCGCAGGAGGACGCGGAACTCCTTATGAGCCTCTCGGATCTATCGCCCGAGGAAGTCGCGGAACTGGCCAGCCGGGCACTGGCATCGGCAACGCGGCTACAGCGTGATACGTATGAACGATTGACACAGAACGGTAGTCAGTTACTTGTGGAATTTCGTCAGCAACTATTGCTGAGCCACCTTCGAAGTACTCGTTCTCGGGTAGCGTGAATTGGATCGATTCTGAGTTGTTTCGAAAGTCGCGATGCAACCGTCCTTTCGTTCGCAAAATAGTTGAGTAACTTTTCGCAACATTGTCCAAGTATATCGAAGCGAAAACAAATCTTCACGCTGAACTTCTTCAAACCAAAGACAAATCGAATCCGTCGAAGTCAGGCAGGGTTTTTGCGACTGCCATCGATATACAATTCACTGGCTTGATCCGAATAACAGCGGGCTCAAGTCGCAAATGCGAATGCGATTGATTCAGAAATGCATCGCAAAACAGCAGCCAAAATATGAATAGCAGTGCTCAGCGTCACATAACTTTTCGGTCGTTCGCCAAAACTTGAGTAGCAGTCTCGTTCAAGATATTCTCAATGCGCAGGGCAAAGGATTTTGTCTCTGCTGGTCGCTTGATAAACCAATAACGCTTGCGACGCATTTCCATTTGGCCGACACACCCGGTAAACGAGGCTACCACCTCGCTAAGGGTCGATGGAGCTAACCGCCCATCACGTGTTGTGCCGTAGAGCCGGATGCATGGAGACATGCTTGTCCGTGCTCGATGGAGGCTCGACGGACTAATCCTATCTGCTTTTGTATAGCAGTAGAGTAATCCCGTCGTTCTATCCAATAGGTTCAAGCAAAAGGATCTGGAATTAAGGGCGATGCAGACATACCTTTGCAAGTTCCCCGAGGAGTTTCTATCAAGAGACTCCGCAGAGACTTAAAAAGGCCGTCATGTACGAAGTTGGTGCGGTGTCGCAATGCGCGGCACCAAATCCACCCACGGGATTCGCTTCCTCTTGTAAGGGGCGTTTAACGTGCGCGAGCGCAGGGAGTCTGTACTACCGCGAGGTAGGCAGCCGGATGCTGACCCATCCGGGGATGAGAGTAAGTCTCTCACCACGAATAGCTCAACTGTAAAAGGCCCGTGAGGGCTTGCTCGTAAGTTCCCATGGAGACGACACCGAAGAAGTTTGCGAGCACCAATAGGAAGCTTGCAAACGGCAATTAGGGTCTTGATTCAACGGTAAGTGAGGAGCTTCTTTCTTCTACCCGCTGAAATCGCTTTCGAGTTTCTCGAGGGCGGAAAGTATGGCGGCCTGACGGCTGCACATAGAATCAAGTTTTTAAACCCGTGCTGAGTAACATCAGCTAGCCACGTGAACATGGGAGCAACGTATTTGACTAATGCAGGAAGGTGATGAGTGGCCGGGGGTGGTTCCTCGGAGCCTTGCTTTGTCGGCAAGGTGCTTGAAGTAGCGTTTGAATAAAACCGGCATCAGCCAGCAGCCATTAAGCTGCGAATTGATGCAAGGGTCCGGTTCAACGTCTGCGAAATACTCATGACTGGGAGTGGGGCCTCAGTAGAAGTTGGCGGAACGGGTTTACGGAAGTAATCCTCATTTGTACGCCAAGCGATGTCGGGGGAAGGTACTCCCGCCTCGTGCTGTATGCTGACAGGTGGTGCTGGGCAAACATAAGCCGACGAAAGGGCTGACGGCTTTATTAGCCGAATGGAAAGTGCGGTCTGCTACGTAAGCTATGCGTGGGTGAACTTCATCGTTTGAAGGGCACTCACGCGGCTTGCGGTGGCAGGTTCTATGGCAAGATGCAACAGCGGTCAAACCAGACGTCTCCTGACGGAGAAGTGTGCTTTGGCAGTGGATCACCGGTCGACAGTCGACGTGTTTCTTGAAACTGACGACGGTCACCGTGAAAAGGTTTAAGCGGTACGCCTATGGAATTGGCGGCGGTCTAACTTGGAAGAAAGTTCGCCGCCGCCATTTTGAAGGCGACATTCCGCAGCTTGAGGTTCTCTGAATGAAGGACTTGAGGTTTCGATTCGAGGTTGCGCCAGCAGTGTTTGTTGCTTCACGACGTTGCAACGAGCACTGAATGCCATAAGGATTTTTTATAGGCTTTGGGAGTGTGAGCCTTTCGCAATAAATCACACTCCATTTTTTTCGTTTTGACTAACGGAGCACTATGGAATATCGCTTTGAGGCAAAGAGCGTTGAGGGGTTCGTGCAAATGCTCGCGAGTAACTATTTACCGCACGGCTATTGGTTCTATGTGACGGGCCGGATTCCTGACGGCAAGTCGGCAGAATCAATTGACCGAAAAATTCTCGCTAAGTACAGCATCGCGCTCTCGCGCCAACAGCGCTCTCGAAGGAAACTCCACGGACTTGCGAACCTCCACTATCTGCGGTTCGAGCGATTCTTTGTAATCCTTGCAACCCACGGCCAGCATCCGTTTTTCGAAGCTGAAGGAACAACCGTCAAAGACATCCGCAAAGTCCCTCTACAATTCCGTGGCTACTCGCTCAGCGTGAAACGCGGCGGGTTTCTTAAACGCGAAGTAGGTGAGGAAGAGGCGAGCGCAGATCATCGGCATCGAGTTCGGGTGCTCATCTCTCGCGAAGCCTTTCGTAATCTTGCTGGCCACCTCTTAGACCTCGCAACCCACCGGACTGCCGCAACTCTGCGTTGGGAGTTTTGGAACCAGCCGTTTGAGCCGTACGCGCCAATACGAAAGCAGCTTCTCAAAGTACTTCGGGCCGTGAACAACACGCGACATTCCATCGGCTACGAAAAGCTGCCTTTTGACTGTATTCGATATCGGCGGGCGATAGTCAAACCGTTTGAAAGCAGTCTCCCGATTGAATCACCAATTGAGTCTGAGATTGACGCGAAATAATCACCGTTTTTCCAAGGCGACGATTCCGCGTTGACGTTGAAGGCCAGCGCATTCGTTGCTGTCAGCCTCCGGCGATCGGTTTAAAGAGAAGTTATAAAAGGCAAAGCCGCTCGGGCTTTACCTCTTCAAATACACGCCACCATCCCAGGTCGAACGAACTGAATCGGGTGCATCGCGGCGCTTTCTCCATTGGAAGCGAACGTGCGATTTGGGAGCCGGTTGATGGAGTTTCGAACTCAAGGCTGATCGTCAAAATCGATGTCTGATTCCGGAATTGCGGGCTCCGCAGGTTCCTCGGCAACGCAAGTGGCCGATTCTGCTTCGGATCCCGCAACTTGTAGCTCGGACTCGTCCTTTTCGAGCAATTCCGAGTCGTAATGAAAGCCATTTGTCATAGTATCTCTCCAAAGGGTAAAACATACAATGCAGACTACTAGATGACAGTCTATAGTCTGTCGCATTGTAGTCAACGTCCCTTCATAATTTTTCAATGAAAACCATTGAAGAGCGAATGGCTGCCGCGATCAGGCAACGACGAGAGGAGATTGGATTATCCCAGGAAGCCATGGCAACCTCGGCTGGCGTTCATCGTACTTATGCCAGTTCGATCGAGCGTGCCAAGGTAACGATAAGTATTGATGTGGCGGAACGCATCGCAAAGTCGTTGGAACTGACGCTAAGCGAGTTGTTCAAAAGAGCAGAGCAAATTGCCAAACCAACGAAGTGATTCTTCGCAAATCTTGGCGATTGAATCTTAACGGCGACGGCCCTTGGGGCCCTTCGGCGAAGTGTTTGGGCTACCGATAATCTGCGCAGTACGGATGTAGAATCGCTTGAGCGAGTCGCGCGACGCCAGGAACAGTACCGCCATCAAACAGAGAAGCATAATCAGCCATCGCGTCACAAGCGGCACCTCTTCAAGCCATGCAACCATAAATAGCCCAAGCAATGCGATTAGGGAGTTGCCATAGAACAGGTAGTATCGATAGTTGTTTTCCACGACCAGCATGAAACTTGAGGACTTGCCTTCCAGCTTGCTGAAGTCCAGAGCGGGCGATTTCAGTCCGGTCAGAAAGTGCAACGTATCCAGAATGGCCCATCGAATCGCACTCAGAATCATTCCGCAGGCGGTGGCCGCAAGCAGGAAGAACATGAAACCGCCAATCTGCCGAATGGGACGTAATTGGCTCACTAAATCGGCAGTCGGGTATGAGACCAGGAAGACTGAGCCGAAAAGGAACAAGAATCCCGGTAGTACGAATGCGATAATCAGACTAAAGTTGCGATCCAGTGAGTCAAACATAGACATCTCGAAAAGCGATGGGTTTCATCGAACTCATCGGCAGTCCTCCAAAAAAAATCAAGGAGTTACTTCAGCGACCAACCTGCCTGTGATTCCATTTGGCAGTATGTAGAAAGACGTGATACAATGACTGTAAAGGGGTAAATCGATGGTTACGATTCAAGTCGACGAACAAACTGCTGTTGCGTTACAAACTGCTGCCATGGGTGCCGGAGTCTCATTGGCCGATTACGTCAAATCGTTGGTAGACGCGAGCCCCCGCGAATCACAGTCTTCATCCTGGGATGCTTTGGAGAAGGAATTCGTAGACTTAAGCGTCGAAGGCTCCCTCCCGACAGATTTTTCACGAGCCGACATCTATGCTGACCACGATTGACGAGTTGCTTCAATGGAGATCCTAGTCGATACGGGAGTACTATTGCGAGCCTTTGACAAATCGTCGTCGGAGCAAAGACCTATTCTTCGTGCGTTCCGTTCGCTGCGGCTTCAAGGGCATTCGCTTGTAACAACGCACCAAAACATTGCGGAGTTTTGGAATGTGGCAACCCGGCCTGCAAGTGCCCGTGGTGGCTTTGGCTTGACCCCCGACGAGGCAGAACGCCGGGTAGTCACGATTGAGAAGCTCGGCAAGATGTTACCATTCAATCAACTCTGCTACGGAGTGTGGCGACAATTGCTGGTCGCTCATAACATTGTCGGCGTGTCTGTTCACGATGCGCGTTTAGTTGCCTCCATGAATAGCTATGGCATTACCCACCTGATTACATTGAACAGTGCTGATTTTAAGCGATACGCAGGACTCGTCGTCTGGCAACCAACCGACGTCGTTTAAGATTCGCCACAAGCGCATGCCGCGTCCTGATTGTAATTGTGAACAGCCGTAGCAACCCAAAATCTAGCTTCCAAGTTAACGTTTGCTCACAAGTGTCCACAGTCGTATCCGCCGAGACTGCACGCGCGACCACCTCCTCGCAATTCGAAGGGCGACTACAATCAAGCAGCTAAAGATCAATAGAAATTGTATCATTCATCACCTCAGCAAAGTTCAGCCAATGAGTGGAACCTATGTAACGGACATCACGCACTATCTCGACGATGAAGGTGAGATTGTGGCCACGATGCCTGCTCCTACGAGAAAGCTTGCAAGCTTCCTCGTCTTGCTAATCGACATTGCGACGGAGCAGCAACTTCCCGGCGTTATCGAATCCACCATTCGCTGTCGCAAACGAGGCTGCAAGGGTTTAGTGCACATCGTTGTTCAGTCGCCATCGGACGCTATCCAATGGCAATGCAATAGTTGTGAACACAACGGCATGATCAGCCAATGGCAAGCCACCAAATGGGACAATCGAGCGCGAACGCAATAGTCAGCGCTAAATAAACCTAGCCAGATTGAAAGACTTGCTCGGTTCGAGTGTTGACGCATCCTAACGGAAATGGAGGTCCGGTACGCAACGCCCACCGGCCTCACTCAAACGTCGCAACACTAAGCTGCCAATATTTTTTGAGCTAGATTTTTCTCAAGTTCTCGTCTTTCAACGATCCAGCCCGAGGCTCGATGGATCACCTCCAGCAGGTCCGCTTGGTTAGTCTCGAAGAAGTTACGAGAATAGCCAGTTTTGTCACTGGACATTGATTTCCAGGATCGGCTGATTGAGTAGTCATAGTACGCAAAGCCGCTTGGACTCTGCCGCTGCCAGACACTGGCAGCGATTGCCCCTTTGCGAATGATATGGACAGGATCCATATTCTCGACTTCAACTCCCTTTTCCTTCCCTTTTGCTACTGTCTGTTCGCTCATAAATACCTCCTATTGAATAAGTGGAACAGCACATTTTGCCACGAATTAGATCCTTACTCAAATAGAACGGCGGCTCCGGCGAAGCGTCGATCGCAGGAACTTGTGATTGCCGAAGTCTATTTTTAGACACAAAACCCTGATTCTCGGCGTCTCCGCAGGGACGCAAGTGCCCGATTCCGAAGTGGAATTCTCGACACCTCGCCGAAACACAAACTTTCATCATTTCAGAAAACGGGTGAAAGTCATTTTGACTGGCGATTTTTTGCAATTTGAAAAATCTTGTGCAAAGGAACCGACTGTGACCAGACGTGTCACGCGCGAAAGCGAGGCAAGACACTACCAAATTCCTTTCGAAGAAAGAGGGATGCTGTGTCCCGCAGCACCGTCGCAAAAAACCAACCAAGAGAGTCGTAACCGACGATCATCCAACGAAACTGGATGTGCTGTTGGATTCTTTGCGCTCGATGTGGGTAGCGGCAGAGAAGGAAACATAACTTACTGAAAGCCTTCAAGCCACCATTGCGAAGACCATCGAAAAGCTAGAGCAGTCGGTTTGTGGAAAGTTAAAGCTCGCAATTGCGTTGGATGACCGCAAAGCGGCTCCCATTCCCAGGGTACAACCAAAACCCGGCTCGCGCAAGTATTCGATCGTTCAATACCCAGTTCCGCCGAACCCGAATCAGTTATTCGTCATGCACGATTTTGAATTTCGGCGGAATAGCTGCTCACGTACGATCCCTGGTAGCTTTGCAGGTTGCAATTGACGGCTAGTGCTCTCGAATCGATCGCACCTCTCCCGTTCCATCTCCGTGAATGATGTGATCGAGTACAGAGATACCCATTATCTTCCCAGCCTCAGTGAGTCGATCCGTGACCTGGATGTCCTCTCGACTTGGCTCTGGGTTGCCAGATGGATGGTTGTGCGAGAGCAATACCGCAGCCGAACCCTCGATTATGGCGGGCTTGAAGACCTCTCGCGGATGAACAAGTGACGCATCAAGCGTTCCAATGGTGACCCTGACGATGCATTGCACCCGATGTTTTGTGTCTAGACATGCAACAACGAACTGCTCTTGATCGTTGGCAGGATGTTGCTTCCAATAACTCTTGAAAAGTCTCTTGGCTTCCTCAGTACCAGTGATGCAGGGACGATCTTGGAGCGAGCCTTCATATACAAGCGACACTCGCTTCACAGAACCGTAGCTGTTATCTGGAATTGGAATAGGTAGCCTTGCTTCAGCAATCGAATGCTCTGGAGACTTCGTGCCGTCAAAATTGAATCGTAGTTGAGTTTTCCGGTCCATGGCGTATGAGTTGAGACGACGTAACATTCTGCTCTAGATAATGCCATAAACACGATGCTACTCAACTGAGTCGAGCGTATTCCTGATTCGCCTGGACAGTTTCCGACAGGATCGGTCAGTAACTGACTAAAACTACTAGGGTGATTGGTTGATCAGTGCCGACCACGGCACTCACTCTTGCAAATAGCAACGAACAGCATTGGGGCCGCTGTCAAAGAGCACGGCCGGGGCAACGAGTGACTGTCGCGTAGCAACAGCGGTCGAAATCTTCCGACGTTACCGAAGAACACCTCATTGATTTTGGACCATAACGTCCTTTTGGGTGCACTAATTCGATGGGGCCAGCAAGCCAAAGAATGCGGTACCTTCCTGGATCGGCTATCATATACGACCAATTGAAGGGCTATTAGCGCAAGTACTTTTGCAGAGTAATCGGAGACTACATGAGAAATATTGCCATCGGAATTCGTGACCTTGGCGGTTGCGGTACTTTAAAGGAGGTTTCCGAGGGCCTATGGTCACATGCTCACGTGAAGCTCGATGCGCAGAACATTAAATTCGGCGATACGCAAGTGACAGAATCCGAGGACCTACTCGGCCCTGGTTCGCAATGCTGTTTCTTCATGACTGGTCAGCAGTCAACCGAGTCGTTCTATTGCGGAACCATTATCAGAATTCTGCCCGCGCCGATTGACAAGCAGACACGGTATCGAATTGAGTTTTACCTCGTCAAGGAGACGATCAAGTCCGATAGCATTGAGACATTTGAAGGTCTAACCCGTGGGCAACACCATGTTTACTACTAAGGCGTCGCTAAACAATAAGTGTCCGCTTTTGTTTATTTCGCGGGACGGATTTCGTAATTCCATTCGCCGTGAAACTTATTGCGTACAATTGTAACTTCAGCGAGTTCTTCATTGGTAACCTTTCGAGCCTTCTCGTAATTTTTTCCATCTATCCATGCGTGTACTTCTAGGCCGCTAGTCGTGCGTGTGTTACCGATCAGGCTTACAATCACCTCTAGTGTTTCGAGCGGTACTCCTTGCCAATTTCGGGTAATGTGACAGAACAGTTTGTGTTCAATTTTGTTCCACTTACTTGTGCCTGGCGGATAGTGGCACAGCTCGATGATAAGGCCCGTGGCGTTGGCCAATTTTTGCAACTCGGTTCGCCAAAGTCGTGTGCGCGGGCTATTGCTCCCACCACTATCGGCTGTGATCAGCACGCGTTTGGCCGTCGGATAGCTTTTCGAGCCCAGACGCTTCCACCATCTACAAATAGCCGATACTGCAAACTCTGCTGTATCACTGCTTATGCCAATCGTCACGCCTGCTTCGTTTCGTCCAATGTCATAGACACCATAAGGAACCGCCTTGCCCAATTCCTTTTTTGGAAAGTCGTGCGTCTCGACCTTGATGGGATCTTTCTGGTGTCGGTAGGTTTTTCCAGCGTTTTTTAGGTTCCCGAGGACTTCTTTCTTTTTCGTATCAACCGAAATCGTTGGCTGATTGTTCTTCTGAAGGGCCACGATGCGCTTTGAGATAAATTCAAACTGAGCATTGCGATCTGGGTGTTGATTGCCTTCGATGGTCTTGCGATTCGCCTGAAGGCTGTAACCAGCTTCCTTCAGTAGCTGGCCAACCTTGACACTGCTCACGCGGAATCCTTGCCGTTGCAATTCAATCGAAAGAGTCTTTGTGCTTTTACATGTCCATCGTAGTGGTGACATCGGATCACCTCGTGTACCTGATGAGACAAGTTGGTCTAGAGCCTTCTTGAGATTAGGCTGCTCGATTTCACGAGACTTCCGACCGGCCCCGGGCTGCCTTTGTCTATTGGAGGGTGCCGCATTGGGGTCATCGAGTTCGAGAATACCTCGACGAATGGTGCGATCCGAAACCCCTGTCGCAGCAGAAACCGCAGCGATTCCGCCCCACCCCAAAGATCGAGCCTCTGCAGCTGCCCATCGGCGACGCGCACGCTCATCCAAATCGGCTTCAATTGCTGTATACTTCTCTGCGATCCATGTTACGACTTGTGCATCCGGCATGTTTACGATTATCGCAAATTTCAATCATTGAAATCAACCCCAATCCGGACAGTAATTGTTTAGCGACGCCTAATGTTGCGATGCAGTGCGATTGCCAACAGTTAAGCGGCATTGGAAATGCCTTGGGCTCGGTACCGATGGAGCCAGCTATTGGCAAAGCGCATAGGCCCAAATTTTTATCCTAAGTCCAGCATCGAATATCCTCTCGCAGCGATTTAAATGCAAATTCGCTAACGATTACGTGATCGAGCAACTGAATTCCGAGTAACGTACCGGCATCCTTGAGGCGATTGGTAACGCTAATATCTTCGTTACTCGGTTCAAGGCTTCCCGATGGATGATTGTGAGCTACCACTATTGCCGTTGCTCCAACCAAAATTGCACGCTGGTACACTTCCCTTGGATGAATTAGCGTTTGGTTGGCGATTCCGATTGAAATTATCGAGAACGAGATCACGGAATGCGATCCGTCAAAGTAAATTGCAACGAAGTGTTCCCTGCTGTTGTCAATCAGTACAGACCGTACAAAGTCGGCAATATCGACGGGGCCACTTACCCTTGATCGTGGCTTGTCGCTCGTTACATAGTTCACTCGAACTTCTCGAATAAAGCAGTCCGTCCAATTCGCTTCGTTTTGTTGATCGGTCATAGGCCTCCAAAGTGTTATCGATGCCATGATTGGCACTCAGAGGTAACGCCTCACGGCGAGTCAAGGTGGAGCCTTCGCGTACTCGCGAAGCAGCAGCCACTCGGAGCGACAGCGAGAACGGCGGACCTTGACGCCGTGGTAAACTCCACAGCAAGCCAAGGGTGCTATCCCCTATTCCGCTCCGGCATGTCAAACGCGTGTCAAACCGGTGCAAGTTAGCCAAAACGATGGTTTTGTTCTATGGGCAGCGATAGAGCATCTTGCTGACACAGGACGGTTCGTCCTGAGTTAGTACCGCGGCTTCAGCGGGGTTGTCGAATGCCGCGCAGCAGGCTGGTATTGCCCCTCATGACCTTGTGTCATGAGAAGCAAAGTTTGGTCGGCTAAACACTCTCGCCGTCAGGCGGTTGGAGCCCCCTGCGACCTTGAGTCGTGGGTCGCACAGGTTTCTAACGCCGCGAACGAGGGAACTTGCTCACCCATGCCGCAAGCGCATGGGGGCCGGGACCGCTGCGCGGTTTGGCTGGTTTTAGCTGGCCAAACTTGCTGACCAACGACGCTAGGTCGTTGGGGCAGGGACGCTCGCTGCGCTTGCGTTGAATGAAGACTGGCAAAGTTGGAGTCATGTCAGCCCCGACGGAGGAAGCCCAGAAAGGGCACCGGCGCAACTATCATAGGAGGGCGTGTCCTTAGATTTTGGAAAATGACGGTTCGTCCTGCGGCACCAAGAAATTCGATCTTCTAGCCACTCGTCAGGCCAAACTAGTGCGATTTAGCACTTGCCACCCAAGTCCTATAGGTTGATTGGATGAAAGCGAGAACCATTGACAAGGTCATGCCGGAAACAGAAATACAGTGTGGCTTTCGTAGCTTCCATAACATGAAAGCTAACTATCTTACGTCAAGCAACTGGCTGGTACGCAAAGCAGATCACCACTGTCGTTCTAAGCGCAGAGGGAGAGGGAATTATGAACACTATGTCACGGGTCCATTTCACCGCCGCAGCTCTGTGACTTTTTTCGCCTTCTTGCGCCGCAGCGATTTCATGCTAACTGCCGCTCAGACTGCGGACGTTGCATCGTGACGACACGCTGCGCACTCTCGCTTTCTCCGAAAAGTTCGGTAACATAAGCATTAATTTGAGTTGCGATTTATTAAGTGTTGGCGGTGCGCGGAATATGTGCCACGTCACTCAACCTGGGCTCCGCTGGAGAGTTACGGAGCTCGCTAGAGAACACAATTTGAGAACGACCAACATCTTTTTGGGGACCGGAACTATGACACATGAGTTAGAAGCTCGACTGCTTGTTGCTCAATTACGAGATGCCTTTGTTGGCGGTAACTTCGAGGATCGTCTACGTTTGCTCAATCGATTTGACACAGAAATCGGCTGGGATCACGCAGCTTCGAGTCAGATCCTGCGATTGCTGAGAAATGATTACATTGCTCGCAGTTGCAACAGTTCGCGGTCTAGATGGGATGACGACGCAGACGATTGGATGTACGCCAATTGTCCACAGTTTTTCCTTAGGTCCGTGCTGATTTCCTTAATTGAAAACCCTTCTATAACCTGGGTCAGGAACCGGTCGCCACGTCACAGATTTCTCGAAGTAGACGTTGGATTGACAATGTCAGACATACTGGAGGCACTATCGCGCAACAAAAACGATCCATTAGTGGGTGAAACGCTCTGCTGGCTTCTTGATTTTAGCAAGATTCCATCAATCGAGTTTGAGTCGGCGTGGCACGCATTACCGATGTCGATTCAATCCCGATTTGCCAGTCTACTTGGTGAAAGTACGGTAAATCAGTATTATCGCTATTTCAATCGAGCACTATGGCGACAAAAAGATATGATTGGATATCGCTACATAATCCACAATTGGCAACATATTCAAAGACGCATTTCTCGAATAGAGCGACAGTTTGGATCGACGGTATTTCGAACGCGGGAATGGCGTTTGAATTCTCTACCGCACCGTGCTGGTCGATTCCACCGTGTGCCCCAAATGCCTTTTCATTTTGCATCGCAACGATACGGGGCGGGAAGCCCAATCGATCTCGATGCAGCATTTGTTTCCGTCCTTGGTTTTTCACTCGATTCAAGTATCGTTTTCGAATACACCGATGAGTTGCGTTTCGAGTATTTGCTGGAACATGCCCGCATGCCAGGCGAACTGAGGTTGGATGCGTTCATCGCCGAATTTGATATCCAGCCTGAACGGATGGTCGCGATGCAAAAATCTGCGGATGGCCTCCGTGACGAAATGGCGCAATTGCAATATCGCTACGAAAGTTTGGTTCGCGAGCTTGAACCGCAGATTGATTCAATAGAAACTCGGTTTTCGCCGCAATTGGAAAAGATGGCGTCGCAAATATCTGAAATTCAAGACCGCCTTGAAGATGAGTATTTTTTACTTGTAGAAGTATCCCAACGCCTAATTCCACAACTGAGCGAAGTAGGAATAACGTGGGAACGAATTGAAACGGAAGGAATCTTGGGAGAGTTCCAACCACTAAATCGAACGGCTACGATATACTCTGGGATGATCCGGTTGGCCGCAAGCAGTCCTCAGTTTAGTGAACTGATGCCAACCGAAGAATTAGTAGATTCGCTTCATCAAATTGCAGAAATCCATGAGGCCGCCCATGGCTATCTCATCTTGGGTAGGAATTGCAATAGCGAGAAATGGGACGATTACGGCGCTGCGTCGTACCGACTACATGAGGCAATTGCAATGGCGTACACGTCGCGAGTACTCGCTCGCATTGATTGTCCGAGCTCAGTGAGAGACCTCTTTGAAAACATCGATCAGATGTTGCCTGTAGAGTATCGGGTCGCAATAAGGTTGAACGATGTGTCGGCGGAAAATCTCCGTCAATTCGCTTCGAAAGTGCGCACAAAAAACACACCGACAATCCGTAGAAGATGGAATCAAGTGTGCCATGACTTAAAGCGTCATGACGCTTTACTGGCCGTGACAGCGGGTGACAGACACTTGTATCATACACTACAAGACTTGGTTCAAGTGTCTTTGGATGCCGTGAAAGAAGCTGACAACGTCACAGCCGAGTGCAACGCCTGTGAAGATTTCTTCAGATCAGTGGGTGAATGCCTATCAAGTGGGTTACCCGTCCTGGGATTACTAGGTGCTGGTCCTTGGCCCGACGCAGATGAACTTGCTTGCCTGGCGGTTGCTGATCTTTGTTTTGGGCCTTCCATAGGACGAGGCAATGCACTACGCCTAAAGCTGGAATGGATCACAAACCGACTTGGTGGCTCAGCAGATGCTGCGGGAATCGACAAGCCCAATCTCCCAAGTCTTGGTTTGGAAAATTACGACGAGCTCATGGAAAAGATTGGTGAAGGAAACGCGGAATGGTTTCAAATTCTTAAGCAGCGCACTCTTCTGGACTCGCGTGACGCGAAATGATGGGCACTTATTCGTTTATTGGAGTCTCGTTTTATCTGACGAGCGAGGTTAGTGCTTGCGTGGCACATGCTAGAAGACTGATACAGTTTTTCGGAGGCGATGCAGAGGCTGAGGTGAATTTACAGTCGCTTCTCGCGAGTAAAACCGCTATTGGCGGGCATCAGCAAGGATTTCTGTCAGACGAGCCCATAATCATGGACAAGCGACACGCCATTTTGTTTTATCGGTACGGCGATACGATTCTACTTGTTGGGATCTACTCACTAAACCTTCCAGCAGCGTCATCGCAACTCGTGCCGAAAGAGGCGAAACGCTGGAAAGCTTGGTTTACTGATGGGCCGGGGGTGGTGCCCTACTCGTGTCTGTTTGCCCATTTACTTGAGCACCAAACTTCGGAACCAACAACTTTAAACACCGAGGTCGTCGAAATCGCCCTGTCCGACAACTCTACCGCTAAATTGCGAATCATCGATGACGATTTCCTGCTAACGGCAAAAAAGGACTCCAATTCGTTCCACGAGTGGGCGTTCAATTCTGGCCATTTATTCCATTTGATTGTCCATGTCGGAAAAAGCAAGCAATACCACGAACAGCTCGAAAAGATGTTTGAGTTGGACTTTCAGCTCCAAAAAGCGAACGCGACGTTCTCCGCTAAGGATTTAAACGAGGTAAAGCACAAATGCCTGAATCTGGAAACGGCAATTGAAAACATTCTTCGCGCTTGGAAAGAGGCAAATCTAAATGAATTGGAAGGGTCATCGTTAGGAAGAAAGCTCAAAAGCAGGAATGACTTGTGGAAACGACGAGCCCAAGAAATCCTTGATGAAATAACTGACAACGTAAGAATGCGAGACAAGAATATGAAAGTAGAGAACGGGATCAAGGCAACTAGCATTGATGTCGCAATTGTCATTCCACTCCAAGAAGAGTTCGACGTCCTTCACGAAATCATCAAGAATGATTGCAAACCGGAAAAGCATGCTGATACTAGTGCTTACGACTATGTATTCTCTTGGCCTAAATCAATAGGTTATCGCTGCGTGGCAACGTTTGTTGGTGACATGGGTGAAACACAGGCTAGCCTCAGAACGCAACAAATCCAGACTAAATGGAACCCTAAGACGGTGGTAGTCTTGGGAATCGCAGCGGGAATCAGCAATGATGTGAAAGTTGGCGATGTCGTCGTTGGCACGATTATCAACAGCTATCTCCAAAATGCCAAAGCTGTCCCCAAAGGAGCAACGAGCTATTCGTTTGAGTTCTCAGGGGAGGTCTATCGTTCCAGTAGCGATCTTGTAAACGAATCTCGCCATCTTCCCTATGCCCATCAAAAAATCTTTCAGAAATGGTGCGGGTCTGCGCAGCAGCGACTGTACGGCGATCTATCGGAGGGACAGATCAGAAATTTGACGACGAATGGTCTTGTCCGAGAAGCGCCTATTGTGCAAACAGGCCATATCGCGTCGGGCCCGGTTGTTGCGGCGGCGAAAGCGTTCATCGCAAAAGTTAAGGAAAAGGATCGAAAATATCTCGCCCTGGAAATGGAATCAGGCGGCGTGCTTGCTGCCGTATACCAGGTTGGTGATCCCAGTCGTTCGTTGGTTGTCAGAGGAATCTCTGACTTTGGTGACAGCAGAAAGGACGAGCTTGACGCAGTTGGGGGCGGTGGTCTTCGAAAATACGCCATGCAGAATGCAATCCACTTCTTGTGGGCCCTGATGGAATGCGGCGCGCTGCCGAAGGCTGAATCCGTAAACCCCTAACCGACCCGCTGCAAATAGCCGCGCCGAGCGCGGCGGGTCAAGTATCGGCATGGGTTCTAAATGCGAGCAAGACCTGCCGACGCGTAATGGTTCGAGTATTGAAGTTTAGGTGGCAACTCGCAGGGCACTCGCCAGTCATTCTTCTAACCTTCCTTGTGTTTGTCGCCGCGTTGTCCCGGAGAACTACTGATATGAACAATAATGGATCTCCTGAAGTACTCGTCTACGCGATGGACAATTGGAAACTCAGATTGAAGGTCACAGACCATGGAGGCATTTTGAAGAATGGTTCTAAGATGTGGTATCAACTCAGCTTGAAGGATGGCGTCTGGAGTAAACCTGCTCAAATCGACCTATCCGAAGACGAACCGTCGGTACAAATAAGTCTACTTGACCTTCCTAACAGCGCAGATGCTCTGCATGGTTTAGAAAGCGCTTTTGGCTTGCGAAGGTCTGTCCTACAGTTGCGATTTTGTGAATCAACCGATTTGAACACAAATGCCTGGAGCAACCCACTAGATTTCGAGGTTAAATAGCATGAGCGAACGTTCGCGGACGCAAGAAACAGATAGAAAGATAGTGATTACGGGACGAATCATATGCGGAAGCCCGCTGCGAAATCTTGAGATCGGCTTGGCAGGGCTTCCAGATGACGCGGCCATTGTAAGGCGCACGCATACGGACGAAGACGGATTTTTTAACTTCGTAATCGTTGAGCACGACAGAGCGGCTAGCCAAATTGAAGAAGACGAATACTTCCTGCGTTTAATTGACAAAAAATACGATTTTTGCGATGCCCAAACAAAGCGCCCCGGATGGCTCGTCGCACCGGCTGTACCTGGAAGAGAGGAATTCGAACAAGATGCCAAGGGCGATGTATTCATACGAATGCGCATGGTCCACGTAAAGTCAACTTCACGACAAAGCCAATCATTGGAGTCGAGAATCAAATTGGCGTATGCCATTCGAACAGCGTATCCAGACGTGTTAAATAATTTTCTGGCTGAATTCTTGGTGTCAACCGAGGAGAACTATCTTGACCGAAGGTGGTATGCAATACTAGTGCTTGCGTCGAATAACAAGCTTCGCCCAGAAATGAGATGTAGTCGCAAGGATTTGTGCACAAAACTCAAAATTTCGGGTACGGTCCTTCGGCGCGCTACCGCTCTATTGACGAATGACTCAGTCCGGGAAGTCGCAGAGAAGGTGCTTTCTCTCCCAGGAGTTGCGGATGAACTCTACTTACGACAACGAACATGACTTGGCTACGGGAGGGCACCGAATTTTGTGAATCGGATGACGACCGACGTCGACTCGCACACAGGAGGCGTGTCCTGTGCTTGTAACGTAGCTCATTTCCATGCGGTACCCAAATCTTCATGCCACGTACCAAAACTCGCTCCGAAGTTGCTCAAACGTCGACGCAGTAACTCGCACCGAACACCCAGGGCCGGATCTAGGAATTCTCGAATGCTCGGAAGCTCCGGCGTGTCAAACCGGAGCGAGTTTGGCTCAATGGACACTTCTATCTGTTATGTCGGTGAAACAGTGTTTGACCCGGCTTTGTGTTCATCAAGTTTCTTTTGCCACTCGGCGGCGTGGGAGTCGTAGCCTTTGTCTCGTTCGGCAGAGTGCCAGTTGGTGTAGAGTTCGATGAGACGGTCGAGGGCCTCGGGGATGCGAGTGCTGGCTTGCGATGGGATCGTCTCCTCGCGGGCCTGCATCCCCTCGTAGCCCTTGAGCAGCAGCGATTCGGCGTCGGCATATTTCTTCTGGCCCAGCAGCGCCCCGCCGAGCAGCGACTGCGTGTTGAAGGTGGACCACACATCGGGCTGCGTCCTCTCTCGGATGGCCAGGCACTGGCGGAGCAGCTGCACGGCTGCGGTGAACTTACCGATGCCCAGCAGAGCCAGGCCAAACCGGGACATCTCCCCCGCCAGTTGAGGGCTGTCGTTAGGCAACGTTTTCCGGGCGTCGGCCAATTGCTCCTGTAGCAGATCGGTGAACTTGGCCGTCTCCCCTGCCTTCTTGTAGGCGTCGAGCAACTCAGGACTGACCCACACCTCGAGCAACCAAATTCGGTGACTCTAAGAACCGCTATACCATACGTGTTTGGCGATCTCGATGTCGATCGTGAACCGCCAAAATCAAAAGGGATACTTGTATTCCGAGGTACGTTTCATTTGACGTGGATCATATGGTCAAGACCCTTCCATATCAAGTGCACGGCATGGAGTGTATCGGTGGTAGTTGCAAGTGTCTTGTTATCAATTTCTGACAGTCCGTTGTGGCAGGCTTTGCCAAAGCCTTGTTCACGCGCAAGGAGGAGCTTTTTCCAAAGCCAAGCAAGTTTTGCTTTTGGATGTCGATTCTTTGAGATCTTCAATTCGTCGTACCCCTCAAGCAAGATTTTGTAATGCTCTTCTTGAGTGTAGTGCTCTATACTGAATGCATCAGGAATCGTATTTAAGTTGCTATACACGGACTCGGAAATAATGGCTGCTGCGCCGCCAAAACCACCGAGTAGAAAAACTGGGCGTTTATGTTTCAGTGCCCAAAAAGCTCTTCCAAAATCCCGGGCATGCAGCCCGAAAAGTTGTTTGTTCGGCCGCCGACAAAAATCATGGCCATGGGCACTACCACGCGATCCAGATTACCAGGAACCGGGCACTTGAAACCCGCAGCCATCAATTCACGACTGTGGCTGAGCGCGAGAGCCCTACACGCATGATAGGAAGGAGAGGATTTCTTTCGTTCGTTCATATAGATTTCGGGAATTAGTACTTTAAAAACGCTGCATGTGTTTATCAAGGCCGCTTCATCTTCTGCAGTAATGTCGTTGGTTTTCGGCCACGAAATGGGATTAAAGAGCCGCGAAGGTGAAACTGGAAGACCTGAGTCGGTTTCTTCCTGAACGCCATCAATGCCTGCGATACTAAGTTCGTCGCTTACCATGTTCATCAAGGTCATGTTCATGTTGCTTACTGTACTGCTGTTCTCTTCTTTCGTGGTCGGGTTGCCACTTGTGGGCAGGTTGCCACCATACATGATGTCGGCACCAAGGCGCAGGAGTGGACGAAGCAAGTGGACTATTGCCTCTTCCAGATGTTGCGGAAGATATCCCAATGAATTCAGTCTTTCCGAAAAGCCATAGGAGATTCCAATCACTTTCTCATGGAGTGGACGCTGTCTCTGGCGTATCGCAAATTTGAGGGGATCAGGTAAGTGTCGATCTATATCTCTAAATGCCGTAAGATGGCAGTTCTTGAATGTTGTTTCCAGGAGTCGAAGCTCCAAGAGAGGAAGTCCGTTACCAGGGTAATGAATTTCAGTCGAACCATCCGGTGCACGAGACTCCTGCGGATGGTCGTCCAGCAATCGTTTTAGCGCTACTGGACCTGGAAGTCGATTTACGACAATTCCTGTATTTAATCGGCCGCTTATTTCGCGAGCGGCGAGTACATTGCGCGCGCCAAACAACACCGCGCGGATCAGCATGCTGAAGACAATCATTTCGCGACCTGGTTCCCAACGCAAGGTCGGTGACTGTCCGAGTTCCGGCACCACACGAGAAATATAACTGTCACTCAAAGTGCTTAGCACAATCACTGGATGGAATAGGTGAATTCGCCGTAATGTGTCCTCAGTCAGCGATACCGATGTTGGCTTGGTGAACTTACGAATTTCCCAGCGGCAGACGGGCCGATCAGCGTAGTGATCGCCTGCAACCACGATTAAAGCCCTTGTCTGGTCGCCTGCATTCATACTCAAGGTATCTTCGTATTTGGAGCCATAACTAATGTCATTCTCGTCAAAAAATGCCTCGCACTGGGTTTGCCCTTGAATGTAATCTCGCATTGCCCTCGGGACGTTCGCACCGTCAGCTCGTGCATAACTAATGAAAATTTTCAACTTTCGGCCGGCTTGTTGAGGAAAAATCCTCGCATTGAGATCACGACTCAAAGCTTCGGTAATGTCTTTGAGCATGCTCGTTATGGACTGTTCCTCACTTGCCGGATGCGGGGAAGTGTCGTAGGGCAACGCCTGAGCTGTAAACCGCACAAAATTCCGTTGTGTGATCGGGGCGGGAAGATTGAATGCAGTTCCATCGAGTGCGACCGGAAACATAACCCAGCCTTTCGTATCGTCGGAATCGTCGGGCAAGCACTGACTGGCAAGCTTCAATAAGTAGTCATGCCACGCGACATCGCGAACTAGATTTGCATCCACCAGCGGTATCAAATACTCCAATGACTCTTCTTTGCCCTGGGGGTCGGCCGGGACTTTTTTCCCTATCGCCGGCTGCGACCGGATATAGACAGGAATGCCTTCAAGGTTTGGCCTCCTAAACCAGGCATAGATTTCGTTGGTAAGTTTTTTTCCGATCGGAGAATCCGGATGATAAATGACGTAGATGCGGACTGGATTAGACATGGTTAGTTGATTTGAAAAGCGATTAAAAAAGCTCTCTCTTGCTTCGCAGACAGATGCAAATGGCCGCGACGCGAGATACGATCAATGCTCACACCACCTGATTGTAATTGGTCGGAAAAATGTCAAAAAATGATGTACCGGCGACAGGACAATCCGAAACGACGCTCACAGGACATCTCCAAAACACTGTAGTGCTCATCAGCCATGATTTGCATGCCGGATCGCCATTTGCTTCGAGAAACTCAATATATCCAGCCATGCTGCCGACATCTGCAGTCGGACAAACATTTGTGATGATTCATTACATCTCATTCCCCTTTCGCAATATTGCTTGGCGCAATTGCATCGGCCTAACGCAAATTGCGTCGTGGTTAACTTGGGTCGGTACGAAACAGCTCACCGTGCTAAAAACCCACTATCGACTGAAGTCAAAATGATACAACCGCGACATGCCCAGCGCGCCCAGTAGGGCGTGTCCGATGACGTAATTTGCGTCGAGTCACATCGGTCTGTTCGTCCTGGATACATTCGGCAACCGCAATCGAACCCGAGATCGACAATTCCGCGAAGTCAGAATGACGACACAGTCTACGGTCCTGAGCAAATCTGCAGGTGTTTCTATGAACACGATGCGAATTGGCACGCATCTGCTGCCGCAGAATTTCGGCCCAGTCCAACATTCGCCGCCAAGCGGCTAGCCTGCAAATTCAACCAGCCAGATAGGGTACATCCAGAATTTATTTACCAACAGTTTTGACGGCGGAACCGGCTTGGGGCCCGGAGCGGGCCCGGAGCGAGTTGGAAGCTTAAAAAGATGTAGCGGACGCGTGACGAATCTACACCCAAATTGAAGGTTCGAGAGAATCGATATCCAAATAACCCTGATGCAAGGCATCCAAATAACCCTGATGCAAGGCCTTTGGACTCGACCTGTTCCAACCGGGATAACTGATCGTAGTACAGGTATAATTCCGTTGACAAACCGCCGATAACACAAGAAAATCCGATTATCCGACTCCCAATCCGGGATAGTAAAAGTTAGCTACTAGGAAGTTCACGCCAGGAGTATCTTTATGGAGTTGAAGCCCGGTGTGTTTCTCAGCCATAGCTCTGACGACAGAGATTTCGTTGTTCGGTTGGCGCAAGACCTCTCCTCCTGCGGCGTTCACGTATGGATAGATCGAGACATTCTGAGAATTGGCGATGAACTGCCCCGAATCATCAAGGATGGTATCGATCGGATGAACAATTTTGCCATAGTTCTCTCGCCGTCCGCAGTTGCATCGACGTGGGTGCGACGCGAGTGCGAATACGCTTTAGCAAGTCAAGACAAAAAAGTATTCACGCTTATTCGATCACCTTGCAACGCCGATTTCTTGCCGGAACTAAAGCACTGCGACCTATCAGACCCGGTAACCTATGAATCACAGCTCGGAGAATTCATAAATGTACTTTTTGTTGATGTTAAACACGAATTGTACCTTGGGTTGCTTAACAGACTAATTGAGGACGTCCGTGCGTTGGATGAATGGGTAAATGTCCTTTGTGAACGCTCGAACAAAATGCATCTGCTTGAAGTACTGGGGGAATATGATATGACCGACAACCTCAAGGGCGACACGCTAAGCGAACTCGATCATCAGCGGGCGCGTGTCAATGACCTTAGCGAGGCAACGAATAGACTTAATGAATTGGCATCTCAAATTGCTGTTGCATCAACACCGTACATGGTTAGAACTCTAGTGTCCTCCGTTGAACACTGGCACGCGTCCCAATTTCTTTCATCGGCCCAGAATCTCAAAAGCTACGCTTCTAAGGCGCAAGAATCCCTTTACAGTATTCGGGCCAAAATGTTGGCTCGTTGGTCGTTAGCCTGAATCAATGAAGTCATACTGAGTTAATCGATGCGACTGAAGACGCTAACAAAGCGATCCACCCAAGTCGCCAGTCGAATCTAATTGGAAAAGTTGGTACAGGTTCTATTCAAAGACTCATGTCGTTCGGTAAATGTGAGAGACCTTCAACGATGAGCGCCGAAATTCGTGTTGGATCGGTAGCTCGGAATAGCTCACGATTTTGTTCGTCAGTCAATCCATTTTTTAGGGCTGCTGCAAGGCCCTGCTCTCCTGCAATGCAAATATCGTCGGCGATTTGTGCTGGGTGCATGATCGTTCCAGGAATCTCTGACGAATTGGGCATAGGGGCTGGAGAGTCAATGATCTTCAGCCCACGTAACGTGGCCATTTGAAGGATCGCTTCGATAGATGGTGCTTTAACGCCAAGATTGGGCTGGGAAACGTCTTTACGCTCGTGCCCTTCAAGCAGATCTATCACAGCTTTGGCGGCACCGCCAAGAAAGCCGACAAGATAGAGGGGGCGTCCCGTGCTCAAGGAAAACCAAGCTTCTTCGATTACACCCGGGTAAATGCCACTGAATCCAAACAACTTTCCGCCAATGACAATGCGTGCCTGAGTCTCAGACGTCATTTGCTTTCGCATCAGAGTCAAGCCACGTGTCCAAGCAAGGCGACGGAGAGGAGTGTCCGGAAGCGTGAACGGATTTGATTTTGCGGGAAACAATTCATTACCGTCTTCGTCAGTCTCTGGGATCTCGTCCGTTGGTGGACGCTTGCCTTTCGTCAGCTTGGCGACTTTACCAAACAACCGCATGATAGAGTCGTTATAGGTCAGCCACAGCGGCCACGGCGGAATGTTCAATATCGGTTCCAGCTTCGTTTCCGCATTGGCCGCTAAGCTTGAGTAGCCACGAACGAGATCAAACAAGCGTAAGGTGAAGTTATTCGTCCGTCCTGCAGCCGGCGGATCCAAACGTCCTCCATACGCGATCTGTAAACCTGACATCAGTAGTGACAGGTGAATTTCATCGGTAAGAGTCTGCTCATGAAATTGACAGAGGCCATACTTGGGCAATTCAGCAGAATCTGAGATAGAGACGGCCACGGTTATTACAAAAGCGGGCCTAGGGGCGCGCGTCAGTCTGACTAACGGCGTCACAAAATCAGCGTTCCTCAGTGATCTTAAAGTATTCAACTCGGAACGGTTCAGAGGTGGATCCGGATAGACAAACGTCTGAGTTCCGCTGTCAGGAGGCGGATAATGAGCGAGAGTGATAGCCTCAGGTGCATTTGCGAGAATTACTTCCGACGCACCGGCAGTTGATGATGACGACCGCATGGAAGTCAGGCAGGCTCTGTTGTGCAGAAAACGGAGAGTCTCACGTAGGGCACGGAATACAATCTTAGTCGCTTCTGCCTTGCGATCGTTACCGCTCCAGTGAATGGTCGGAAGGTTTCCGAGATATGGAAAACTGCGACGTTCACCAATGCTCAATGCGTCGACTACCAGCATGGGCGTATGCAGTCGTTTTGAGATCAATACCTCCCATTGGCAATATGGCCGTGAGGAATACTGGTCTGTCAGAAACACCACCACGATTGAGCAGTCTCTCACGCCCTGTTCAATCGCTGACTCAAATTCTTCAGCGGGTGGGATATCTTGAGCGTCGAACCAATACTGTATTGGCAGTTCTTTGACAGCCAGCTCCACGTTTCGCACGGGGTCTGCCTCATCCGCATTGGCGTCGGCAACACCCAAGTCCGCCTTTGAATGACTCAGAAAGAGCGTGATTGGCGGTCTTTTGCCTGGCCCAACCGAAACGGCGCGTGGCTCGATTAATGGAATGGCACGTATGGTAATTTGTAAAGCAGCGAAGTCGGCAGTTTCTGCTAGCCATTCATCAAACCTTGCCCGTTGCACTCTGGCTTGGTCGGTCGTATCGCTCTTGTCAGGCAGATCTGGAATCTCTGCCACGCCAACCATATGTCTTTTGTCAGACACAAGGTAACCGTTGCCACCAACAGCAACTCCGAACACACAGTGTTTTCCCGAGGACGAAGCTGCCAAATTAATGCCGTCCTGAAGAAACTGCGACCAGCGATCCCCGGTGCCGTCGTCCGTAAACCGAGCCATCCTGGCATCGGCCAAAACTACAACGACGCTGTGTTCGGCATCATCGAGGTTAACACCGCCGTCGACGTTCCATGTCGGAGGCAGACCTTCGGAGTTTTGTCGCGTAAAGAACACGGGCAATCGCAGCCCGCCGGTTGCTGGCGGATCAACGAACCGCTTCATCAACTCTTCCGCCAGCAATTGTGCTGAGTCGGACTGAGAATGGGCGAGCAGAAATAGTTGTAGTGGGATGCGGTTTCTGGTGGTCAAATCATTGCTGCCCATGAAAGTTTCTTTTGGTGCAATTCAAGCAAGCGATGTGCAGTCGTGTGCTTCTGCTAAAGCCAAAATCATCCAGCTGTCAGTCGCGCGTCAGCCAGCGCGAGACCGGGCGTCGACCACTAAAATTCGTGATTGTCAAGATTTTAACACGGAACTAGTTGAATGCAAGCGTCACGCAAGCATCGGTGCGGGCAGGCCGACGAGCTTTACGATGTATTCGACTTCCAGGTTACTCGGCATCGCGAAGGACCAGCTAAGTTCCTTCAAGGATACGCCGGATATGCGATGGCTGACCGTTACTCAGGCAACATGAGTGTAATCCTTGAGCGAGGTCAGGCAGTGGTTCGATGGCCCAATCGGTGGAGAATTTCAGTCGGCTAAACACATTCTTAATGTAACCTATCTGGCTGGTTGAATGGGCTGGCGAGCTACTTGGACCAGAATGTTCTGCGGGGGAGCCGAGTAAACACCGACGCACCGGGGTGTCAAACCAGAGCGAGTTGGTTGTCGGCCAGAACCACTCGGTTTGTCCGACTTCTTTCGACCAAAAGTTGAATCCAATTTCGGCTGAGGATGCCTCGAATCGGAATATCAATTTAGCGTTTGTTAACGCGAATCGGAACGCCCGATGACGGCCCGATCGTGACGTTACGGCGCTTGGGAACGACCAGATTGGAATCGACTAGCTCAAGCTGATAACGCTTAAGTATCGTACCAAGCACAATCGCCATTTCATAGGATGCAAACGCGGCACCGATGTAACGTCGATGCCCGCCGCCAAAAAGTCGGCAACAAACAGCCACCCGCTCCGTTCGGACGCAATCCCATCCAATGTCCGGTCATCGGGGTGTCCCAGGACCTTATGGCACGACTATCTGGCTTCCAATCGAAGATCTCTACGAGATCATTATCGGAGAAGTCCGTCGTAAATCCCCACGGGGCGACAATCACACTGCTTTCGGTGCAAAACAACTTCGCCGGTGACTGTAATTCAGTCCCTTCTTGGAGCACCCTAAACTCGCCGTACTTCCAGCTGGAAATGCGGCTCGCTAAAAGATTCGCGAGCAACAGTCGATGATCAGCATCAATCGCAATCCCGACGAGGAATTTGGCATCGGGCATGCGACCTTCTAGTGAGCCTCCTGCATCAGTCTCACAAAGGCAGAGTAGTCGTCTTCCTTATGGAAGACATCCGCCCGACCGTTGCCCCGGTTGAGCACGTGATACACAAATCGATAATTGCAATAGCGACATCGAACCTCGCTGGCGGTAGACATCCTTTAACATCGTCTCGACCAAACCTGCCTCGAGGTACGCGCCGGCACGGGCCGCTGGCATTCAATCGGGTGACCTGCTCATCGTTGATAAGTCTCTCGATGCGACCGACGGCGACATCGTTATTTCTGCCGTTGTCGGGCAATTCACGGTCAAGAGATTCCGCCGCAAAGTGAATTCAGTTCGCCTTGTCGCTGAAAACCCCAAATCAGCCTCAAATCGTGATTGGCGAAGAAATGAATGTCGAAATTTGGGGAGTCGTCGTTCATGTCGTCCATTCGCCGCGTCGCGCTCGTTGACTGCAATTCCTTCTACGCGTCATGCGAGCAAGTTTTCAGGCCGTATCTCAAAGACAAGCCCGTTGTCGTTGTCTCTAACAACGATGGTTGTGTTGTAGCCAGATCTGCCAAAGCCAAAGCCATAGGATCGCAATGGGAGTACCGCTTTTCCAAGTCAAACTATTGGTGCCAAACACCCGGTTGCCGTTTTCTCGTCGAACTACACGCTCTCGGCGCAATGTCGAATCGGGTAAGGGATAGGTTGTGTTCATCGCTTTTGCAGCTGCAACTTTTGCTGCAAACTGCAGCCAGGACTTGGCGTCTAAAGAGATCTTTGATCTGCAAAGCCAGATTCGAGAAGGACAACTCGCCGGCGCGATGCAGGCGAATATTCATTCACTCGTTACCTGAGGATCGGCCACTTGCGAACTTTTGATCGCTCAACACGCCAGATTTCTTCTAAAAGGAGTGGGGAGCTTTCTCGGATCGCGTCGGTAGATCCACCAAGTTCATTCGCCAATTAGGAGCTGCTTTGTTACACGCCTTAAAATTCAACCGCCATGTGATTTCCATTTCGCTATTTGGGCAATTGCAAGGATCCTGCAAGATATCGATCGCTGCACGCAGTGCGAAGAAGTAGAGTTCTGCGGCTATTTGTGTTTCATTTCTTTCGACCACAATGTGTCGACCCGTTCCCGCGAGCCTCTAAACCACAATTGTGTTTTCCCACCTTCCAGTAGTGCCAACAGGATGTCTCCACTACGACTGAAGTCTACGCGAGAAACGGATGAAGAGAAGGGAAATGTCAGTAGACGCCGACCTGTTGAAGCGTCCCACAGTCTCACACTCCCAATATTATTGCCGTTGTCGTCACGGCGGCTGCCGCAGCTTGCAATGGTCCTATCGTCCGGTGAAAATGTAATACTGTTGATCCGCTCTGGATGGCCCCTGAGCTGAGCGATAAATGTTTGTAACTTGACGTTTCCCAACTTGATCAGCCCATTTTCAAAACCAACGGCTAGAGTTCTTCCATCGTCAGACAATGCAACAGCAGTCACAATTCCATCTTGGACAACCAGCGAACCAAGTTTCTCGCCGTTGGAAGCTCGCCATAAAGTGACCCCTTGGTCAGATGTGACGATCGCAATTATGTTCCCAATTCGGGAGACCGCCAATTTTGAGATTTTCTCGTCGGCGAGAGAGATCGAGCAGATTCGTTTTTTCGTTTCGGTGTCCCAGATGAAGACTTCATTGCTTGTCGCGGCGGCTAAGATTGGCGTTTCGGCAAATTGCAAATACTCGATTTCGTCCCGGACGTCGGGAAGGGAGCCGATTGCCTCGCCGCTATCAGTATCCCAAAGAGTAATGCCTTCTGCGTTACCCAGAGTTGCAAACAGATTCCCCCCACGAGACAGTGCAACTGTCGCGAAAGTTCGATCCCACGACTTCAAGACCGAAATAGGTTTGTTGGACTCGGTTGACGGATCCCAAATCTTAACGCTTCCATCGGCACTGCCAGTGATCAAATTATTTGTTTCTCCGGAAAACGCGATCGAACTCACTGTATCAAAATGGCCTTGTAACAAATTCTTGGCTCGCCAATTCTTTGTCTCCCACACGAATACACTGCAGTCTGTGCTTCCACTCGCCAAATAGCGCCCATCAGGAGAGAATGCAACCGAAGTTACCGATTCGCCGTGCCCAACGCGATCTCCGTGCGGTCCCAATGAAACGTTAGTGGTGCCGAAAAGACCAGCGGACATTTCCGGATGAAGATCTGCGATAAAAGAGGATATTTCGCAGTCATAGACCGCGACAACGCCATCAACAGCCCCTAGCGCGAGTTTGCTCCCCTCGGTGCTGAAAGTGAGAGATTGGATTCCTTTCAGTTTCGAGGGGATCATCTGGATATGCCCACTGTCGAGATTCACCAATCGAAAATAGGATGAATCTGCGCTACCAATCGCAAGCGTTCTATCGAAAGAATCGATTGCGAGACATGTCACGATTTCGTCCGATTTCATGTCATCTCGGACACGTTCCCGCGATGCAGTATTCCAGAACGAAACGATGCTACCGGTTGCTATGACTGCGAAATTGCCATCCCGGGCAATGATCCCAGTCTCAATGGCGTTTCCAAGATCTATTCTGAATAATTGCGTCCTACTTTCCAAATCCCACCAGACCAGCTGACCTCGTTGATCACCCGAAATTAGTATCCTGCCTTGTTCATCCATGGAGAGACAAGTGATGCGAGCTTCGTGCCCATTCAACATGAACATCGATGAATCTTTATCCCTCGAATAAACGCTGATTAAATTTTCCTCGCGGGCTACGGCAACGTCCCTAGGCGACCGGCATTCTTAAATCTACCTGAAACTGGTCTTGGAGATAACTGGAGAATGTGCCAAGTTGCTGAGATTCCGATGTTCAACACAGGAGGCTCAGTTCATGGATGGAACGATAGACGGCGTGATACGCTTCTCAGCTAGACAAGTCACAGGTCAACAGAGGCGAACGTTTTTGGCATTGGTTTGCGAACAGCTTTGTGACGGTAGTGCTCGCAAAGCTGAAGAGCGATTGGGTTGGGGACGCGAAGCCGTGGCTCGTGGACTCTTGGAGAAAAGTGGACAATTCGTCGAAAAACATACTGCGGTGCGTCACAGCACTCTTCGGAGTGAAGTTCGCAACCCTCAGCTTGCTGTGGACATTCGATTGATCGTTGAGCCCCACACGCATACCGATCCAGAACTCAAGACCACACGACTCTACTCGAACTTGTCCGCAGGTGAAGTGCGATCAGCGCTTGTTGAAAAGGGCTACAGCGGAGCACAATTGCCAAGCGAACGGACTCTTCGCGACATTCTCAATCGAATGAATTACCGACTCAAAAGGATACAGAAAGGCAAACCGCTGAAAAAGAACGAACTCACCAGTCCGATCTTCGATAATGTGAAAGCCGCACGCGATGCGGCAACCGAAGACCCGACCATTTTGGAGATCTCAGTCGATACCAAAACGAAGGTAAGTTTAGGCGAATACGTTCTCGGGGGAAAAAACCAGGACCGATAGCAAAGGTAACGCTCCTAAGGGTTGGGATCACGATCCGCCAGCAGAAAGCAAACTGGTTCCTTTCGGCGTACTGATCATGACCACCGGCGCGTTGATGCTACTGTTTGGAAAAGCTGAGTCGAGTGACTTCTGGGGAGACTGCCTTAAGAGATGGTGGGAACTTGTTCGCTCCCAATTTTCAAGCGTTCGACGACTCCACATCTATCTCGACAACGGACCAAAAAATTCGGGACGGCGAACTCAGTTTTTGAAACGCATGGTGGAGTTCTCCAATTGGTCAGGACTTGAGGTGCGGTTGATCTACTATCCGCCGTACCACAGCAAATACAATCCAATCGAAAGATGTTGGTCATCGCTTCAACAAAAATGGAACGGCGTATTGCTGACCTGTTGGGATGTTGTTCAGGCGTGCGCCATACGAATGAGTTGGAAGCAGAAGCACCCAGCGGTTGTTCTTCTGGACGGAGAATACCCCATAGGAGTAACGGTCTCAAAGCAAGAAATGGTCTACGTGAACAAGCGACTTCAACGATCAACGACACTACCCGATTATGATATACTCATCACTCCGCAAACCCTTGATGGCAGGTAGTTTTGAACCTGCCGATCGCCTTACGCTTCGAAGAGCACGCGATTCTGTCGACGCGAGTCTTGGGAAAGTTCGTCTTCTTGGATCGAAATCTCTGAACTTCAAAATCCCAGATACCAATCATACTCGTATGCTGCGATGCAGGAAGGAATGGTGTCTTCTGAGATACGATGGCGACCGGTATCTCTCTCCGATCAAAACCTGTTGCAAGTGCTATTGGGTAGGACCGGCTCTCGCATATAAGCGGCTCATTCGACCAAGTATCATATACCGCTGCGTCACCACCTGCTGTCAGTGCTAGTCGGTTTCCGCTCGGTGAACTATCGAATTGATATTCACGGTCCGGACGAAGATTCATCGACACTACCTGTCGCCAAGTGCGCGTGTCCCAATGCTTCATCTGGAGAATATTTTGAATATTTGAACTAGACCTCTCATTCCATCTGAGGAAAAAATCCGAATTTATGAAACTCGTCGTGCGGACGTGAGACCCATCTTTCGAGAACTCCATTTGAGCTGGCGAGTTAAAATGTCCCTTTAGCTCGCCGACAAGCGATTTCGATTCTGTGTCGAAGACGACGACTCCAGCATCGCCCGGGAAATGCTTGCGGAACGGTGCCGGTCGTTCCATCAGCGCGACGTATTTCCCATCGGGCGAAATTTCGGCTCGAAAGAAATGGTCTGAAGTGTATTCAATCGCTCGCTCCATAATCCGAACGGTTTTTGAGGACTCGCGTTCATACAGTGTGACAATTTCCTTATACATTGGTTCTTGAATAGATTTTTCGTCGATCTTCTGATCTCGCTGATAATTCTTCTGGTGCTCAACCGTCGTTGTAAAAACCATAGACTTACCTTGGGAGTCCATCCCCAGGAACTCAAACACCGGTCGACCAAATTCATCGGGTGTGTAGTTTGGATCAGTTTCCAGTGCTTCAGCCGACGGTAGCTTTATCTCGATTGAATCACCGCTTTTTAGATCAAAAGCTTTGGGAATCATGCTCAAAGTGTTGATCCCGTGCGCCTTCGTAAAAAGATAGACGATTCCCGCGCTCTCGTCGACTCGGACGCCACGCATTTCACCTTTTGGACACTGTATGTTACGAATGAGCTTATGTGAATCGAGGTCCCACACGCGAACGTCTTCTTCACTGATTGATGTTAAGTACTTGCCACCAGGGCTTACGACAAGATCCTGGACCGTAGCACCGTGCGTCATCGCCTCTCCGATTGTTTTGTTAAAATCTGTTGCGATTACGCGACGAATGATGCCTTTTCCGCGCGCAACCAAGACATTGTTTGGATCAAATGTAAATGCGAAGGCCGTGATGTCCGCTTGGGCATTTTCTTGACTTGGTGGAGAAAGAACCTTTTCTGACTCGTTTGATTGCCAAAGTTTCACGGTAGTGTCTAGACTTCCGCTGACGACAATCCCCTCTGAATTCACGTCAAAGGTCCTCACCGCCTTTGAATGACCGCGAAAACTCCCCAACCTTCTCGCGTTTAATAGTGACCACAACTGGGTGCCCGAATTTGTACTGAAAGCGACGTAGTCTCCGCCAGGAGCAATGGTCGCTTGATTGATATACCCTGATTCTGCTTGGCTTATGACATACTTAGCCTGATCAGTCATTAGATCCCACACAACCATCTCACCATCCTTCGTACCATTGCCGCCGACCGAGACGAGCATGCGCTCAGTTTCCGGGAAGGCGACGTAAAATATTCCACCCTTAGGCCTACTGAGAGTGCGAGCAGTCCGTTGGCCCTTCATGTCAAACAGCTTGATTTCTGGGGTGCCGCCCATAGCAACGTTCAGGAGTCCGCCTCCTCGAGTCCTTGTCCCAAAACCAGCGGCAAGTAGATCCCCCGATGGACTAAAGGCCATGTGGCCAAGAGGTGGTACTGCCTGACTGTTGCTCTTGAAAACAACAGTGGTGCGGTCCTCCATATAGTTCCAGGAAACGATCGCCATGAATGTCCCGTTGCCGTTGCTTATCGTCAGTCCGTCCACTTCGTTCATAGTTAGTTTAAAGTCGACGGCAACTGCGATAAGCGGTTGTGATTGTGAAATGGCTATAGACAGGATGGATGGTGTTCCACCTCTTTCAGTCAACTCCTTTGGAATTGGCAGGATTTGATACTTTCCCGTCTGTATGTCCCATAGCCGCAGCGTCTTTAGTTCGCTATCTCGTACATCCAATTGAGCTGATACTAATTTCTGGTCTCCGCCCGCGAACTCTAGCACATCTGGTTTTGCCCCTTGCTCAAGAACTATTGCTTCGGCAGCACTTCCAATGCGCCATATATGAATACGGCCTTTGTCGTCAGTAGCAGCAATTCGATTGAGTTCGCGGTCAGAAACAATGGTCGAGAAGTCTCTGTCAGGCAAATTGAGTGATTTGAGTTTTGTTCCAGATTTCCAGCCCCAAACGACAACTTCTGGCTCGTTGACTTGGAATTTACTCTCAATCGAGAGCAGTGACTTCCCACTGCGATCAAATTTGACTGTGGCCAATGAAGAGTTGAATGTGCGACTTCCCAATTCGCCAGTATAAATATTCCAGAGATGATGCCAAGCAAATTCACGCATGTCCTTCCTTCCGGCCCTCGGCAACTGGGAATTGAGTATTTCGTGGACCTCCTCTGTATTGCCGCGCTGGTGTGCGGCCTCCGCGGAATTAATGTCGGAAGCGTATTTCTCGTGCTGGATTACCAATCCCGCCGCGATTGCCGCGTGATATTGCGAGTTGGCGATCCAAGCTGCCAATAACGCAAATATTGCTAGTACGGAGACAACCAGTAACCAGCCCTTTAGCGTCCGGGCTCTTTTCCTAGTTAGCGCGAGTTGATAGACCTTGTCTCGTTCTTTTAAATTGTCGAGCGGAACACCAAGAATGCCCGCAATCAGTTGCATCTTCGCATCTTCCAGACGTACACGATAGTTTGCGACCAACCCATCAATTTGTTTTCGAGAGAGCCCAGTGGACTTTACCTTCTGTAGTGATCGCCGATAGTCATTCGCATTCGTCCAACCTTGCATTCCGTCATTGAGCCGAAAATCAGCTGCCAATGGAACGCGAGGACGATTGCTATCAGGTGTTCCATCGGCCGTGAGATAGAATCGAAGAGGTTCTGGGAAGCATACGCCGTCTTCAGTCGTTGTTCCCTCGGGGCGGCCCTCGATGATGGCCGCGTGGACTGCCTCTGTGCTCACATTGTGCTTAAAAAATCTAATCTCTTCATACACATGCTTCGATTCCATCGTTCGCGGCGAGCACAGGACAACGAGGACTTTACTGTGACTGAGTGCATCGTAAATTCTGACGGTAAGGTCTCCTGTCGCCAGCTCTTCCTCGTCCCGGAAGACAGGAAAGATACGTTTTGGAATCTCCTCGCCGCGCTCGTTACGAGTACCGACCAGTTCCTTGGGAATTTCATAAGTTTCGAGCGAGCGATGAAGCCATGTCGCCCATCGACGACCCTCGATTTGATTATCCGTACGCCGATATGAGATGAAGCACATGTATACTCTTGGATCGTTTGTCGTCTTTTCGTGCATTCAATTCACTTCGACATTTTAAAATTGGTAGAGGAGACCCCGTGAATCACTGTAAAGAGCGGCTATCACGACTGCTTTTCAGGGAGCGATTCACTGATGAACTCAGAATATCAACGGCTAGAAGCCGAGGCGAGTGAAGTGCAAAGAAAAATGCGGATTCTTTCGACAACGGTTGAACTGAGTTCGGCGTCTGGCCATTCGAAGCTTGAGCGGCAGATTTCCGATCTTGGCCGGAAGCTGGCCTCGTTGTGTCATGCATGGCGTTGATTCAAGCAATGGATTCTTCGTAGATGCGCCGCGTGAACGAGAGTTCCTCAAAGCGCTTCCCCAAAAGTGGCATTCTCAGGGGATACGAAAGAAGGCCATTCATCTTCCCGGTCAGGTCACGGTGTCACTGTCGGTGACCTATTGTCACCGCTGCCAATCGGGCGGGAATGGTCGCCGGGGGCTTTTTCCGATGCTGATGCTGCTGGATATTGAAGGCCACTACACGCCGAACATGAAACAACGCATGGCCAAAGCAGCGAAACTGAACGGATTGACAAGAAAGTTCTGAAGGGGATTCGGTGGCTGCTGCTGAATCATCCCGACAATCTCGATGAATCGAAGAATGAACGAACTCGACTGGAGGATGCCTTGGCTTTGAACCGATCCCTCGCGACGCCCTACTATCCCCCGTCGGCCTGCAATCGCAGTCGGCCACGCGGTCGCTTTGCTGCCTCAATCCCGAGTTGAGTCGCAGTGACGTTCTGCCAGTCCAGGTCACCGAATGGTGCCCCGCGCGTAACGCATTGACGCAGCGCTTTCAGCTCCGCCTCAGTTTCAACGCCGTTGACAAACCGAGTCCACTGCGTGGGCTTCGCAACAGGCCCGTCGGATAGGAGCCCAGCAGGTCCGCTTCGTTCGGTCGGTTTGAGGCTCGACCATTCCCAATCTTGGCTCCGCTCAACCAGATTAGCACGAAGCGGATTCCGTTCCACGTATCGCAAGACGGTCAGGAAATGTTGATCATCCTGAATCGGAAACGCCTTGAAGCGTCCTTGCCAAACGTGACCACTTCCCTTGTAGGGCGACACAGCGATCCCCATCGGAGATCCTCGTGTCAGGGATTTCCCCAGGCTAGGGGCTGTTCAGGCTGGCGCTCTTGAAGTCCAGGTGCTCCGTCTCGACCGTCGGCGGGTTTGAATTGACCATCGCACGGAGGTACGCACTCGAATCCGCATGTCCTGGATGGGCGATGATCTCGTCGAACAATGAACGAGCGACTGATGGTCGTGTTGCCATGCGATCGCTTCCAATCCAACGACGGGATTTTCATCTGCACCCAGTCATCGAATGACAAGGCATCCGCGACAGGGTGATAACGATACGCCTTCCCAATCAACTCCGCTTGTAGTTGCTCGTCGGTTAGCAATTTACAAACCGCTTCTGCGGATGGCGCCTCACCCATCAGTTTTTTTCGCTGATCCGGGGTTAGCTTTTTGATGCGATCTTTGATCTCGTTCGTGTCGCTCTTGGTCATGTCCATCTCTCCTGTGAGTTTCGGTCAACTGATTCACTTGAAGGGCGCGACGCTGGTGAGCACGCGATCACCCGCAGTTTTCTGCATCGCGAACCTACTTGTGTCCCCTCCCTTTCGACATGGATCTGATTGCAACGTCACCGCATTATGAATGCAGTGCCACTGCAACGTCGAAATCGAAGTGTTGGGATTTGAACCGCCCATGAGCATCGCCAAAGCTCGCCCTTTAATTCGCTCCGGTCACCCAAACGTCACCCAAACCGGTGCGACTTGGAGGATAGCAGCCAAGTACTGATTTGAATTGCCGCGTTATCCATCTGAATTGCAGGATGCGGCGGTCACGGATCTGATTTTGCGACGTCCTCAGTTCAGTGGTCGCTTAGCCAAATGATTAAGAAGAGGTCCTGGTGGCACGCATCGCTAAAAAAAGAACCTCCTTCAACCGCATCAATTGAGTTGATACCGATTGAATCAATCTCTACCACCCTCTGCTTTTTCGGCAGCAGGTGGTTGAGCAAAACATACTCCCCACGTATTCGTACGCCACATCGCCAACATACAGAGGATAGCCGCAAAAACAGCAATCTCCTTCTTTCTGTCGGTTGTGAATGCAAACCTTAGCAGGAATAGGACCTGGATCTTCGCCTGTTATGGCTTGAATCCAATCGCGAACTGCGAGCGAATCATCAAGTTTGGTATTCCGAATCTTGCATACTCGCTTCTGTGTAGTCCCGAGTCGGAATGCGAGGGCTTCAATCGTCACCTTGTGCTTTCGCATCAAACGGACAATTTCAGCGCCCGACAGCGAACTTGGCAACTTGGATGGATCAGCGCCAACCGTTTGCGTGAAGCCTGACATCACCTCGACATACTCCTTGAAGTTGCCTCGGTGATGCAGTACACATTGCTCGACAAGCTGGTCTCGATCCGCCGGTGGCATCGTACGCAACGTTTCGTATCCCTTACGGAGCTTGGAAATCACATGCCGGACCACTTCCTTGGCTGGAGTTGCCACATGACAATCCCGATCAATAATTTGCTTAATGATGGGATGCACTGAATCCGCTACAGGCGTTTCGGGAGTCGTTTCTTCCCAAGGCGGCGGACCATCTTGAGTAGCATCGGCTCCATCTTCTTCGTGAGGCTGGCAGTTGGGACAAACGCCAAGATGCGTTTCCCAAATACCGAGTCCCTGTTGCTTGACCACTTGGATTTTCGTCCAATCGGGCGGAAACGACGCGACGCCGTCAAAGTCGTCGCGATCACAGTGGCAACAGCCTAAACGAAGGAGGCCACCCATGGTGGCCTCACTTCGTTTCTGATTTTGATCGTAAATTGGTTCACTCATTTGTTCACCTCATCACGATGCGTTGGACAACCATGAGCTTTCAGTTCGCGGTAATGGGCATCCGGAAGCAACGGTAGTCGCCAAAGCGCTACCTTTACTACCCGATCCATACCACCGCCCGATCGCGGTCTATCTTGCCAGCACCAAAAGTGGTCTTCTTCCTCGCCAATCAATTCAAGTCCCGTAAGGTCCTTGATCTTGATGGTGTTGAATGGACCACCGGAAGTACTCATCGCCATTGGCTTGAATCCATCTGGAGGGCCGAAACTCGGCCCCCAGAATGTATTCACTTGATGTCTGGGAGCAACAAATAGTTCCTCTCCCACATCAATCCAACCCGCATCTTCGCAAACTCGCAATTTCTCACCGTCTTTAAGTGCGTACCACTCACTGAATTCCACGATGATTAGATCACCAGGAATTGGAATAAAACGTTTCATCAGATCCTCCATTAAGTTAAGCACAATGACCACACAAACCATGTTCGGATATCGTTTGGAAACGATCCCGAGCGACATTACAGAACCGTTCCCCATCGAATTCACCAGCACAGACGGCCTTGATCAGCTCAAGTGCCCTCTCTTCGGTACACCACGAAAACGTGATGCTTTCGATTTGAATTAGTTCTGGACAATCCTGAGTAGCGCGAAGAATCGCGTACTCTTGAGCGCCATCCGCCGACGTTGCGTCGTTGGCGAAGATGTAGCCCTTCAAGACAAATGCTTGGCAACAAGTCCACGTTACGTTCGACAACTTGGTTGCCAACCGTTCTGCGTCATCGATTACCTGAAGACTCCAGGTGCGATTTCTATGCAACATGGGCCACCTCCTTGGATTCAGTCGCAACTTCTTACAATTCGGTCAGAATCTTCGAAGCGATATTTCGAATGAGCTCAAGCGATTGCATGAGCACCTTCTCGTCACCGCTCCAAAGTTGGATGTAGTCGCTTGCCTTGGTCGAGCATTCAAGCCCAACAGCTCGGCAGACAACGTACGCCACAGATTCCGCTTCCGTTTCGCGAATAACCTTGGTGGTTGATTCACGCCGGTCACCCCAATGCAAAAGCTCATGAGCAAGCTCGTGAACCATCGTTGAGAACATTTGCGGCTTAGGCCGAGTTGAGTTGATCGTGATCTTGCCCCCTTCTGACATGCCATTGGCATCGAAGGGCAGACTTTCGACGTACTCCACTGCAATCCCTTTACCGCGAATGATCGCTTCAAGCTTTTCGATCTTGTCGCCAGGATCACCGCCTAGGGACGCAAACTCTGGGAGTTCTTGTCCTTCGGTTTGTGTGACGTCAAAGACATAGACGATTCGGAAGCCATACAGCACCTTGGGCGATTCGCCGGTCGGTGTTTCCTTCGGCATTTGCGATTGTGACACGGTGGTTTCCGCGTCCATCTTCTTCTTGCCAACAAGCGGAGCGAGGATAGCAATTCCCTTCTCCCCTTTCTTGACGAATCGGTTCATTTCCTTCCATTTGCCAAACCCAGCAACGAGTGTGGCATCTGGCTTTTGCATCGCAATCAGGATGCAATTTCCAAACGAATAGTTGTGGAACCTCGACATCATGCCTAGGTATTCCAGCAGCTTCTCGCTCTTGCCTTGTTGCAGTGCAGAGCTCAGTTCCTTTAGAGCTTCGTCGCTCGTTTTCAACGCTTCATCTCGATCCATAATTTCCTCCATAGTTGGCCGATCCGACTGAATCGACCTAAGGGTAAAAACGTGGAGCCCGTCGGCGGCTTCTCAGGGCATTGGTCAACACGGCAAGAGCAAGGTGGAGTCTTTGTTCGCCTAAAGAACAAAGCCGCCTAAAAGAGGTGAGCCCGAAAGGGAATCACCTCTCGGACCTTGGCTGCCGTGTTATGCTCCAAGAAGAGCCGCAGACAGGTAGTAAAAAACTGGATAACCTTTGGATGCACGCCACCGGCCTCCATTGATTAGCTGGAATAGTTCATCAGCCCATCAACGGAGTCGGTTGCGTATGTCTTCTACCCATGCCAGGAATGACGAGAGGTTGGTGGTGCGTGAAACCGATTGATAAACCAACTGTGAAGAGAACCTCTCGCCTTGATGAAGAATCGAACGTTACCTGGAAGCGTTTTGCTTCATCATCGAAACGCTTTCCAAAAGGGAAAACGTTTAACGACTGCTAGTTCGTTCGCGTTGCCCATTGGAAGCCTTCTGATTTTTGTTCTCAGTGTCTTCCGATTGAGCATCGTTTTTATCGTTCTGTTGATAGATCCAAGAGTGCGCCATATCAGCGACCTTGCCTACCAACGGAAGTTCATCACGACCGAACGATCCGGATGATTCCCAGCCGCTCTCGGTCTTGTAAATTCGGGAAATGGTGACACTGTAACGTGCTCCCAAATCGGTCTCGTTACGCCAAATTGCGGCCTTGACCTTACCCAAACGTACTTCATGAACAGGACGATCTAACTGTGCCATAGGGCACCTCACTTTCATTTTTTCAAGAGAGACATATAACCGTTCACGCACCACCGTTTCTCTCGGTCAGCGGATAGAGAGTGAGCTATCCATTCACCGAGACGTCGATGGGCATGTATTTGGTTATGCAAGGACGAATGCGCATGTCGCATATCCGAAGTGAAAAACTGGTTTCCTGTGGGAAATCGACAAGTTGGAGAGATCGGAATCCGTAGTCAGATGTAGTACATTTGTCCGCAATGGAGCCCAGCGTACTCGGCTCTTGCTTGTGCATCGTGGGTACGATCATTGAGCTTTGCCCACTGAACGAAATCGGCGATCGTAATTTCCACAACGTGCGCGGCAAAACCCTGGCGAGTCCGTTCCTTAAGGATTTCCATACAACGAGTCTGCCATTCCTGAAAAGAACCAGCAAAAAAATCCTTTCCATCTGCCGAAGTGGATCTCCACAATTCCCATTCGGATTCGTGGTAAGTTGCGATGAAGGCTTGCGGCTTTCGAAGAAGTGACATGCATGAAGAATAGCGCACCTCACATGGTCAAATCAAGCCTTCGCAAGAAATGCTTCTTTCGCAAAACTCTGTCAAGCAAAATCGTCGGCTATGGCAAATCATCCCACCCATTTGCCTTTAGATGCTTGATCCAGGACTCAACAACTTTTTCGCTGAGAACCAATTCGTGATAGTTTTCGGCGACCAACGGCAATATCGTTTCTGGATCATGCTCGATAATTTTCGCAATGACGCGCAAGCAAGTATCAGCACTGACACAAAGGGCACTCAGGGCATGGCCATAGTCTTCTTCAACCGGCGGAAATCCCAAGCGAATTGCGTTCAAAGCTACTACTTGGGTATGGATGCCCTTAGCCTTAAGTTTACGAACGAACTCTTCCGCCTCCGATCGGGATGCGAACGCCATCAGCTCGCCCTCGGTCAAGGCATCATCCGCATAGAGCTTCTCCACCCACATTTGGTCGTCGGTTAGGAGATGAGCTTTTGCCATATCTGAAATCAAGTACTTACGACTTTTGGCAACCATGTTGGGTACTCCACTTTGATTTGAAATTCAATTTGTGCGAAATTGGTGTGGCTCGGTGAAACGGAGGTTGGCACTGCTGAGAAGCAACCATTTCTATTGGATGATTCAGCCGGACCTGTTCCAGTGAATTGTTCCAGTGGATTTACCAAGGGATAACCGGGTCGAAAGGGTCGAAGAGTCAGCTCTCTACTCTGATCGAGCGGGTTAGAGGGGAAGACGATTAGGTCTACCCTCTCCGCTCGGTTTTTTTCGTGGTTCTTAGATTACGGTTCTTTGTTTGAGTGCGGTCCAAACTCGAAGGTGACTTACTACCCCGTGACCGCAATTCTCGATTTTCGATCCATCGAGTGAGCTACCTTCGGGAATTCATCCCAAGTCCTTCCTTCGAGTTCTCGCCCCGTCAAGTGTTTTCGAGTACCGCCCCATTGCTTGAAGAAGAATGGAATTTGTTGTGCTAATCTCTGTGCAACCTCGAACCGGATTCCAAGTCGCATTCGTCCATTCGATTGAAGATTTGTGACTCATAGGACGTTCCTTGTAGAAGGGGCTGTGTAAGAAAAAACAAGTCAAGGGCTAGATGGAAAGACACTTTGATCCAGAGCCTATGCCTTATAAATCTCGGGGGTCTGGGGGCAGAGCCTCCAGGTTTAGCAGTCCAAATCGGAAGTTGCCGACCTGGACAGAAGCGACAGACGTGTCGCTTTTATACGTGAATCTTTGTGAGGCTGGGAGCTTTTGCTTCTGCCTTAGTGACAAGCTGCTGTCGAATGTAGGCGACTTGAAACAACAAACGGAAAACAGTTTCCAATTGGCTCTTTGTTGGCGACCCGTGTTTGAACAAAACGTCCGTCAACTCCAACCGGATCTGGTGAATTCCAAGTGCGTATTTGATGCTCGCGATAACGTTCGATTCAAAGCCAGCAAGCGGTCGCCATTGCTTCAAAGTTGCTACTAAAATCGTAATGAACTCAAACTCAGCCGGTTTGATGTTCGCAGCCGATTTAGTCGCATCGCATTTGCTTGCGAACTCAAAGAGCTCCATGAATTCGTCACGGCTGGTATTTGAGAAATCGTAGATCTCATCGGTAGTTGTTGTTGTAGTCATGCTCGTTAGAGTCCTTACCTGTTTAGAGCGTCGGAGTGAAGAGAACCAATTCAGTTCGAGCGCGGTATTCCCGCTAACAAGTAGTCGCGAATCGAAGCACGGATCAGCAACGGTCAGTCAGAATTTGGCAAAGATTTTCTTAGAAGGTCAGCGATCGGCGGAAATTGCCATGGAAGCCGACCTGAAACACACCGTTGCGAAAGGCCACTTATGAATCGACTAGGAGTCATTTGCCAACAGTTAACCGGTGGCAAGCACCTTGGGGCTTCATTACCGGTGGAGCCCAGCTATTGGCAAATCGCAGCTGCGATTGGGAGCGAGAAAGAAAAATCTGATTGAGCCCGAGATAGCGTGAGTTGCTGCGCTTCGTAGAGGGTCCGATTTCAGTGCAGTTTCCGCCATCGGTGACAGACACCTCCGCACCCAACGGCCGTACGAATCTGCCGCTTCGCCGCCGAAGTCCATGCAACCGATGCAAATTGCCGTACCGGCTAACTGCATTCGGTGGTTTTGAACGAACCGCCAAAACGATAACACATTGACCGCTCCGTTGTGTCCAACGCGTGTCAGGCCAGCGCGAGTTAGCGGTCCCACCAAAATCCTCGGGGTTTGTCCGACCTCTTTCAGTTCGAAAAACCGCGAGCTGCGATCGGTGTGCGTCACATCCACATGAGCAGTTTGCGGAGCAGCATTGTGCGCGCGGGCCGCGATCACCGACGTGTGCAAGCCTGATCGTGGACGTAGTCTCGTCGACTGCTTTGATTGGTGAAATCGAGCGACCTCGATCATCAGATTGGCAATACGTCTCAGATTGCGGAGGTGCGGGGAAAGCAGTTTTCGCTCAGTCATTACTGCGGGAGTGTGTTGGTCCAAGTCGGGCAAATAAAGTCGCCTGAGTAGACACACGAAGGATTCATCTCGTCAAACAAAGCGGTGAAAGGCGATGGGTATTCCGTACACATCGGAGCGGACGAGTAGATGTCCAAGATGGCGCAACATCGCTCGCTTGAATCGGTGCCTGCGAAACGGCGGTCGGTACGGACCGGGGGTTATCCCTCGGAATCGACCACTTTTGCGATGCGAGTGAGGGCGCGCTGATGTTTCCTGCGCAGGGCTTCGGAACTAGGGACGTTTAGCCGCAGAGCGATTTCCGGCCAGGTGACATTGCCCTGCCGCCAATCGAGGATCTGGCGGTCTCGCTCCGGCAAATGCTCCAGTGCTTGTTCCAGCATTTCGACCCGCGCGAGGACAGTGCTGGCCGACGGGTCGTGCGAGGCTGGCTCGGCGACTCCCTCGGCGTCGATCCCCCTGTTCTTGCGCAGATCGCGCCGCTGCGCTTGCCAAAAGCGGGCCAGATGGGCTACACGCGTGCGGGCCAACGTCTTCAGCAGCCCGATCAGATCGCTGGGCGTGTCGAAATGATACTGACCCTCGCGCAGCTTCAGCGCAAACCGGGCGGTCACCAATTGGAACACGTCACTCTCGCCGACAACTCGCCGCAGCCGCTGATCCATCAGACAGAACCGGATCTCGCGCTGGATCGCATCGCCGTACTCGTTCAGAAGCCGTTCCATCGCGTCCGCGTCGCCGTTTTGCGCTCGGTTGACCAGTTGTCCAAAGTCCTCTGTCGCCACGGATGGAGTTCCCCTCTGTAAGCATGACCGCTGCGCGAAACCCATTCATCGCACAGCCTGATGCGGCCATTCTCTGTGCGCTGACAGCGAATTGCAAGGCAGAGGGCAATTTTTTTCGGCTGCCAGACCGGGCGGAGCGGACTCAGCCCCAGCCACGCGGCAACCGGCGAGCATGCATGTCACAAAGGGCCGATGCATTCTTCCCTCCGCTCAATCCCGCGAAGCATCGCGGTAGATGTACCCCGTTTTAGTCATGCCTTCCGGCCTAGAGCAGTCAAGTCGCTGCAACAGCGTGTACACCGACCGGGCTGCCTCCGCAGGTCGCGGCTGAAGTGTTCCTCGTTGTCCTTGAGGCGGAACGATAGCTCCGCCACCGCCGGCTGGCCCGCATTGCCTCGCGCCCATAGGATCAGCGCCACCGTGGGCTTTTCGGACTTTGCGTCAGCGTCGCTTTCAAAATCGATCTTGCCACCCTTCCAGACGCTTTCGTCCACCGTGATGCTGTTCACCACCTCCAGGGCCGTTTCGGGAGCGCAGTCCCGACCGTTTGTGCGAAGTGTGCCCAGCACCGGAAACAGCGCCGTGGCATCGTGGAGTGTTTTCGGCATCGTGATTTTGGAATCCCCGTCACGGTGATCGTCGCCGAGTGCGAGAACCGGCAACGAAAAGGCGGAGCAATGTCCTCTTCCAGTTTGAGCTCACCATCCAGTCCGGAAAGGGCCGAAATCAAGTTGGGTTTTCGTTTCCAGGTCTTTCACGCGAACTTGAACTGCCTTGTACTCGCCGACTTCAAATTCCTATTCCAAATCCGCAATGAGATCGGCTTGGGTGAGAATGAAAGCCGCCGCCCCAAGTTTTCCCGCGTCATTCACAAACGCAACGACTTTCCAGAATTCTTTTGGGAGCTGAATTCCGCGGTACTTTTCATCCGTCTTTCGAAACACCGGACCATTGAAGATGCAGAGCTTTTGATTGTGCTTCTTGCCTTGTGAGGCGACGTGATCTTCCAATTTGCCCCAGAGCAACAGCCCTGGCGGAGCCTGTTTCACGATGCCCTGATTGGTAATCGCGTGCTGCGGTGAGCAAGTCGTGAAATGGAAAGTGTCATGGTTGGCGAGCTTGGCCTCTTTCTTGGTCGCACCCCAGGCCGCATCCGCTCGGCGTACCAAGTGACCACGGTCGAGCGGATTTCCGACATACAAGTCTTCGCCCGCTTGAAGTTTTTCCTCTGGCACCACTCGCGCATCGTAGAACCACTTGTCTCCATCCTTATCTCGCGGATGTTGGACCTTGGGCATTGGGTCGTAGTTCACTCCGGCCACGAAGGCGCGCCTGCGAGCCTTATTGAAGATGACACTGTAGTGGTGGTAATTGATCAAAGTCGCGTCATCGCCAACTGCCCCATCAAGGACGTAGGCCTTGGGGCGTGAAACGTTCGTGAGTTTCGGAAACGGAACGGCAAACCCAAGAAAATTCGAGTCGTATCCAGGGCGATTTTCATAGTCAGGATCGCTTGGATCGGGATTAATCTTCTCCTTCAGAATTTCGTCCGGTAGCGCTGCAGTCAACCCGACCGGGACCGCCACCCCGGCCGGGGCCGCCGTTTGGGCAACGGGCGATACCACCACCGGCCATCGGCAACACCCACCCATGATCCACGAAAGCTTCATCCGTTTCTTAGATCCTGTGGGGGCGGGTGGCATTGCATGGCCACCGCCCCCGAATCCTGTTGTGGCACTGTTTCGGAGTCTTCGGATCTGCAGTGCCGAGCTTCGTCTGTCCTCCATTCACATTGCTTCTCCGTAGACTCCGCCGCAATGGCAAACTCTCACATCTTGGCTCGCGCTGGCAGAGCCAGCCCGCCTTGACTACCAGGTTACAGGCGCATCAGGCGGTCCGATGTCGATGGGTATTTCTGGTGAAACATCGGCGACTCCGGGAATATCTCGCAACTTCTTGGCGACGTCATCGCTAGCTGATCCGGTGATGCATCCGATTTCGTCGAGGACTTGATCCACGGCGAATCCTGTCTCACTCAGGTTCTTCTCGACGTCGCCGAGTGACCGATCCTTAGAGGTTGTGACAATCCATCTTTTTCCGCTGGCCATGATGAGCCTCCCTATAGAAAGTGTGTCCGTCGGGAGGAATCTCCCGACGGACACTAAGTTATCACATTCGGGCCTCAGGGTGCCTGCACAAGGCCCGCGCCGACCTTTGACGCAGGGAGTGGCAGCCGTCTAGCTGTCGCTTGCAGCTTCCTCCAGAGGGCCATTCCACGGAGTGAGGCGGAAGTCTCAGCCCACAGAGCCGCGCACCCGGCCACGTGAGGCGTAGCCATGCTAGTACCGCTCTTAACACCGTGACGAGTCGGCCGCGGAACAGAGGAAAAGACGTCCCGGCCCGGACCCGCAATCTCAATCTTGCCGACGCTGGAAAACGATGAGTGGCCCAAGTTCGGATCGAGTGAGGCCACCGCCATGATTGTCGGCGAGTTGGCAGGGGCACCCGTGGGGGCGCCGGGGACGTTACCGGCCGCAGCGATGATCAAGAGGCCGTTGTTCAGCGCGGCCTGTCCTGCCGCCGTGTAGGCGGGCTGCACCCCCGCCTGCGAGCCGAGAGACATCGAGATGACCTGACAGCGATTGGCGATCGCCCAGTTCATCCCATTCAAGACGCTGCCCCCGACGCTCGATCCCGAGTTCATCAGCACCTTGCCGACGAAAATCGAAGATCGAAAACCGATGCCGTAGCGCGGTGTATTTCCCGCTGGTGCCTTGGGGCCGCACGCCGTGCCGATGCAGTGGGTGCCGTGGCTGTGCAGATCCTGAACGGGCTGGCCCACGAAGGTCTGGGTCTGGCCAGCGAACAGGCGACCGGCAAAGTCCGGATGCCCCATGTCCATTCCGGTGTCGAGTACCGCCACCTTGATGCCCAGGCCGCTGCGCAAGCTCTGCGGAACTTTGCACGCAATCATCCCCCACGTCGCGCCGAGAACCAGTGTCTCTTCCTCCAAATCCACCCCCGCCTGTCCGGCCCCTCGCAGATCACTGGCGATGGTTTCCGCCGCTCGCAGAAAGCCACGCAGGTACTCGCTGACGGAGCCCTCAGGCGACCCGTCCGAGAACACGAAATACTCGGGGTCGATGGACTCGATGGGACTGTCAGAGGCGATCTCCGACAGCACGCTCATGCTGCGTGCCTGCGCTGCATCGCCACCGACCAGCGCCACCCCGATTTCCGGGAAGAGGACGGCATCGGCGTCGCCGATATCGTCCAACGTCACCGCCTGGTTCTCAAACTCTCTCGCGTCGGTCACGCGCATCCCCTGCTCACCCAGCGACTGCAATCCCGCCTCAGCCGCCCCTTCCTTGAACGTGACGAGAAACCGACCCGTCTCAAGGCTCTCGCCGCCGCGTTCGAGTGCCGCGAGCAGCAATTCCTCAACCGGGGACGAGGCCCGGCTGGCGGTAGTGCCGCTCGATGGTCTCTTGTCAATTCTTGCCATGACGATTTCTCCAAATTGCTAAAGGAGCCTCCTAAGGACAGTGTCTAACCAACTGAAGTTAGGAGACGGGTTATGCCTGCCCACTACGTTGCGGGCCTTGAAAAACACCTCAAATCAAATGTTAAACCAACATCGCAGGATGCCCCAGATGTCATCTTTGACGTCATGGATGCCTTGGCACAAGAGCTTGTTTTCTATCGGGACTATCTGTATTTGCCTCTTATGGCATTGCGCCGCGGACACTCAAAACCGCGTCCGGACCACCCCACCTTCAATCGAAGATCTCCACTTCAATTACGGTGCGATCACCTCCTGTCGATAGCATGAGCACTTTCACTCGCTGCCCAGGTTGAAGCGCAGCCGGGTCTACAAGTACTCCAGCGCGATGAATACGTGCGTTCTCATCAAGGGCGACATGTTCCTGCCCGGCTGGTGTCAGCAATGCAAGTTGCAGTGGCCAGCTTTCCATCACGTGAATTATCGTCGCATCCATCGCATGGTACTCAAGTTTGAACGGGCGGACAAAATCACCATCTGTCCGCCCGTTGATATCGGAGGCGGAGACTAGCTGTTCCGCCAAGTCATCATGTTGTTGAAGACGGCGGTAATGATCCGGGTCGAACTATTGGGGCAGCCGCCATAGGCATGAACACCGACGGCATGGCGCTGACCACTCAGTAATCGCCAGGTTGGGCTACCGCTTTGACCGCCGTATGTATCTAGCATGTAGTAGATCTTTCGAGCCGTGACGTTGGTGATCCTTCCCGCGTTGTACCACTGTGTGCCGGATGGCTTGTCACCGGGGTAACCAGAGTTGTTTACCAATAGGTTTTGCAGTGAGGCATCGGTCAATGCCGCAAAGCCGAAGTATCCAACTTGATTTCCGAGTGTTGGACTCGGAAGGATAATGCACCCATAATCGAAATTTGGGTCGCTATCCTGTGTCCAACCGGTGACGCTCCGGAAGGAGGTTCCTACCATCGACCCGTATGGACGGGTAGCGCCTCTCATGCCCGGAATTACTTCAATCTGACGTGCCCAACCGCCGTTGGCACGTGAGTAAACGCAGTGGCCAGCCGTCATAACCGCTTTAGGGCCGATAAACCAGCCCGTGCATCCGCCTCTTGCGCCGTTTGGGAACGTGATAATCAACTTACAGATCGAGCGCCATGGGGCAACTGTGGTGTTCGTTATCTCGACACGGTCATCATTGCCGCAGACGGTTTCCGGCTCAAATCCCTCCGGACGGCACTCGCCAAGTTCTAACATTTCATCGGTGAGGATCCCCATGGGCATTCCTTCACCAATGGCACGCTGGGGATCAAAGCCGGGCAACCCCTCAAGTTCTCCACCGGTTGGTTGTCCGTCGAAACTCTCTGCGACTTGGTCGACCATTGTTACAGCTTCGCCCGAAGCGCCTTCCGCGCCACCCTCGCTGCTGACTGAAGCGTGCGGTGAACCTGTGGATTCTCCCGTGCTACTCCCTCCACCGCCACAGCCGCATCCCGGTTTTGAGCCACCGGTGCCCGCTGGCTTTTCAGTTCCGGATGTACTCTCATTGTGTTTTGCCATCGCACACCTACTCTTTCTGATGATCAAGTTGCCATTAGCAATGCGTTGAGCCCATTTGAAACACCGTCCGGTTGACTGGGCCTTTGCCAAGCGACGATTTGAGCGTAAATCAAAAGGTTCAGAACTCATTGTTGAGCGAACCCCGCTACGATCCATATTGCCAAACAAGCGGGAGTAGGACAGCGAAGAGGGGAAAATTTCCGATAATTGCGTTTTCATCCCAGAGGCATGGTCTTATCGACGGGAATAATTGAGCGGTTCGACCTAGCCGTTGTCTAGGCTTAGCGCAAGATGTGGGTGTCGGTCGCGGGATAGCTCGTAAGAATCAGATCCGCATCCTACAGCATATCGGAGGACTGACGTTCATCCTCTGCAAGGTCAGCCTGTAAACGCTTGGCTTCTTCCTCGGCAACTTCCAGCGATTGGCGATACCATTCCGCTTCTTCGCGAGCGGCCTCGGTCCTTTCCTTCTGATCGTGCAATGCGATGGATTGGACCACGATTACCGCCATCAACGCAAAGGCCGCCACCGTTCCGGTCACGGCGAGCACGGGACCGACGGGATGTTTGCGGAGCCAGCGCCCGCGACGCTGCCATCAGCCGACGGGCCGTGCGACGACCGGTTCGCGAGCCAGATAGCGATAAAGGTCTTCCACCAAAGCCGCGGCGCTCGCGTAGCGGGATGCGGGGTTCTTTTCCAAGGCTTTCAGGCAGATCGCTTCCAGGTCCGGATCGACGCGGGCGTTGAGCGTCCGGGGTCGCTGCGGTTCGCTGTCGCGGATCTTGTTCCAGACCTCCAGCGAGTTGCGTCCGCTAAAAGGAGGCTGGCCGCTGATCAGAACGTACAGGATCGCTCCCAGCCCGTAGACGTCCGCAGCCACAGTCGGTGGGTCAGAGTCCTCCTGCAAAAGCTCGGGCGCCGCGTAGGCGGGGGTGCCCAGAAACTCGTCGGACAAAGTCAGATCGCTCACTTCGGTCAGACGACTGGTGGCCAACCCGAAATCGATGACGAACGGCTCGCAGGCCTCGTCGACCAGCACGTTGGACGGTTTCAGATCGCGGTGCAACACGTTGTGCTGGTGCGAGTAATGGATGGCTGAGGCGACTGACCACACCAGCCGCGCGGCGCGGCGGACTTCGTCCAGGTACTCTGTGCGGCGCAAATCCAGGTCGCGGCCCCGGATCATCGGCATGGTAAAGAAGTGGACGCCGTCGACCTGGCCCACGTGCAGGATGGGTATGATGTTCGGGTGGTCCAGCCGCGCGATGATCTGCGTCTCGTTCTTGAATCGCCGCCGGTCGGCGGCTCGCATCATCCGCTCCGGCCGGATTAATTTCAGGGCCACGATGCGTTGCAGTTTCCGGTGCCGAGCCCGGTAAACCACGCCCATCCCGCCATGCGCGATCTCTTCAAGTAGATCGTAATCACCGAAGCGGATCGTCGCGGCATCGTCCTCGGCCGAACTATCCTCGTCACCTCGATTGTCATCTTCTGGCTGCGCGTCGCTGCCGCCGGCCTCTTCAAACCAGGAGGCAATTTCCAACTGGCGCTCCAGCCGCAGTCGCAGGCGCGGAAAGCGGCCGGCCAGTTCCTCCAGGTTCGGCGGGTTGCCTTCACGACTTCGCCAGCGGCACTCGCCGTAGATCAGATCGAGCGTCAAGTCATTATCCGCCGCGAGAGACGGAACGAGCGCCAAGTAGTCCTCCGTACTCCATGGCAGGGGCGTCCGGCTGCGGAACTGCTGATCGACCAACAACGCAGCCAGCAATTCGCTGGGCAACCAATGCGGATGGTCCGCCAGGAAGGCCTGAAGATTCGGCGCATCGCCAGACCGCGCCCATATTACTTCGACGGCATTCGAAGAGTCATCCATTGAGGCGTTTGGAGGGGAATCGTCGCTCATCGTGTCCTTAGAAACTCCGGCCGCTTGGCAAAGTCGCCAGGGCGCATGATACTCTGAATTACCGAACGAATAACAATCTATCCCAACTGGAGCGAAGCGGAACGGAGAGATAGATTGTACGTTGGGCTAAGTCGCTTCGCCGTATCTGACCTGTGCGGATTCTACGCGTTCCGCTTTTCATGACTTCAGTCTATCAGAACCGCAAGGGCACCCGCAACATGCTTGCGGCATGTTTTCCTGCCAAGCTCCGACCGCTGATTCGACCGATTGTGACGGTTCTAATCTGATGCCCATACCGCTGGACTTGTCCTCGTTTCTTGACTCCTGTGATTCTGGGTGAGCGGTTATTTCGGAAAGTTCGCTCATCGTCAGCCACTCCCGTCGTTACGCCACCATGTCGGCTGATACTCGCCATAAAAAAGTTCCCGCCAACTCGGACGGTCCGTCGATGACTCTATCTCCATCGAGCATTCACACCTCGGACACTTTTTCGAAGTTGTTGGTGAGTCCTCTTCTTCTGCAAGGAGTTTCGTGGTCAGCTCAGGAACTCGCGTTGACACTGGGGATAGTTCCTCGCAAGTTTTACCGAAGGCTTTTCGACGAATGTTGCTCCAACCTCCGTAAAACCTTGAACGCGTAAAGCCTTTGGGCAAGATGTGCAAAGTCCAACGTCTTACGAACTCCACGCCGCTGTACGTTTCCTTGACTCGCTCACCTTTCTTCGATTTGTCCGTCGATCGAGCCCAGAAGCTAACTTGGCCTGCCTCGTTCGTTATTAATCGAGAGTTGGCGATCGGGCCGCCCGTGATGTAGCGAGCTAAATACTTTAAAACGTGCTCCGCTTTGGTAAACGGCGTTGGGGGGCCTTCGATGAAGACTACCCAATCGCTTATTGTGATCCGCACACGAAATCAGTTGGCCGAAGTGGGAGCCCAATTGGAGCTCGGAATGTAGGCCAAAATAAAACTGGTGCGGCGTTTTTTTCCCTGAACTTGAATAACCTACTTTTAGCCGAAATTGTTTTCGGTTTCAACTTCGAGCCAATTGCAGACGAATTTAACTCGCTGACTCAAGTGCTCTCATGGAGCGCATGAAGACTTACCGGAGACGTTCGCTGCAGTTGGTTGGCTCGAGACTTACGAATCCTTAGATGACGTCTTATTAACGACCATCAATAAGCATTTCGGTCTCTCGTGCCGCTCGAAGTTTTTTCCTTCCCAAATGTCTAGGAGTTATCAATGTCCGCAATTTCCGAAGTGATCCTCGTTGGTATCGACTGGGCCGATAAGGTCCACGCCTTTGAAGCAGTCGATCCAAATGGTAAACGTCAGTCTGGCACATTCAATCAGTCGCAAGCTGACATCGCTCAATGGATTGATTCTTGGCACAGGCGTTTTCCCAATGCAAGCATCCTTATCTGCGTTGAGGCGACTCGCGGTGCACTCATCAATGCTCTGATGGAGTACACCAACGTGACCATTTACCCAGTCAACCCTGCAGCCTTGGCAAGTTATCGAAAATCTTTCAAACATGGTGGAGGAAAGAACGACAGCGTCGATGCCAAACTTATCTTGAAGTACCTGCAAAACTATCGGGATGAACTCCGCTCTCTATTGCCAAATTCGCCAGCCACTCGCGAGCTGGAAGCACTGACGATGCACCGTCGTAGCCTAGTTGATGAACGAGTCGCTCTTGGCAATCGCATGGTAGCCTTACTCAAATGCTATTTCCCAACCATTATTGAGCTAAATCCAGCGAATATCCATGCGAAATACGTACTATCCCTTTTAAGAAGATATCCGACGCTAGAGAAGGTTCAGGCTGCAGGTCGGGCTAAACTGCGAAAGCTATTCTTTGCACAAGAACCAAAGCCATGCTCGAAGCAAGGATCGAAACGCTGATGACTGCCAAGCCAATTACGAGCGACAGCATTGTGTTAGAAACCAACGCTCGCTTGTGTCAATGTTTCGCTGCGCAGATTGAACTTCTAAGCAAAGTCATCAACGGTTATGACGCCGAGATCGAGAAGAAAGTGTGTCAGCATGTGGACTATGCAATCGTCAAAGATCTTCCAGGTGCAGGCGTCAAAAGTTGCGCACGTATCATTGCGTCGTTGGGTGATGATCGCCAGCGTTGTCGTAGTGTAAAAGGGTTTCAGGCAGCTGTAGGCATCGCGCCGCTAACGATTCAAAGCGGCAACAGTCTGAAAGTTGCAGCTCGATGGGCAGCAACCAAGTACATTAAGCAAACATTCCATGAGTACGCTGGCCTATCGATCAAAAAGTGCGGTTGGGCCAAGGCCTACTACGAGCTGCAGTTGTCACGTGGAAAGACTCCGCAAAAGGCCAAGCGCGCGCTGGCTTTCAAATGGATTCGAATCATTTATCGTTGCTGGCAGAATCACCAGCCCTACAACGAAGCCCACTACCTCAATCGACTGCAACTGACTCATTCGCCTTTGTCGAAGGCGATTTAAATCAAGAAAACTTGAGCATACGCAACAATCATTCCAACGAGACGAAATGGCCGTGGAAAATATGTCGGTACTTAAGTTGACAAAACGTTAAAAAAGAAAAACAAAATCAATCACTGCCCTTGACTCGATCGCTCAGATGTCTCCGGTTTGACACGACGGAGCAGGGTACGGAAACTGCGAAACGGCTTGGCTGACCAGATCGAGTTCGAGCCTCATTCCCCCTGTTTAGCTCCGTAAGTAGATTTGCCGAGCACTCGCTCTATGGTCGAATTAGCCACAGCGAAATCGACACACGTAACAAATATCTCAGCAAGAGTTGATTGAACTTTTGGCGGGCTTGACTTATTCCGTAAGCCACAAAGTGCGGAGATACGCGTTTTAGTAAAGACTGCTCAAGCCGGATCGGATGCTAGTGGGCAAATTGGGCTGTTGGGCGATCAAATCCAAGAAGTCAGCATCATCGGCGACGGTTAGCGGATCGAGTTGAATGGGTTTCAAGATCGATGATAAAGACGTTCCTCGGGTGACGATAGGGCGTGGGGCTCGTTCTGGGCCAGTGAAATCATTCGGTCCGTCGAACGGAAGGCGTGGTGCCAATTCCACTCCGCAGTCGCAAATTTCATCCAACGCGAGCGACCAAACAGGTTCATCGGGCGCGTCGAGCGGGTGCGAACTACGCGTCGCGGTCGGCGGATTTTCGAGTGTCTTGGCCAGCACGGCAATGTTCTTCAGCGCATCGCGGAGCTTGGACTTGGCGTGGCTGAGAGTAACAGGGTTTACGTCTGGATCGGCGGTCGCTTGCTTCAAGAACAATTGCCGCGTTTTGCCACCTACTTTGATTGTTTGATCTGGTGGGACCAGTTGACCCATGATATCAGGCCAGCCGTAACGGGCTATACCGTTAATCATGACCAGTCGAATATCGGGCTCGCGTGCTTTCAGAAATCCTTCGTATGGATCACCATTACCACAATCGACCACCAACAGGTCGGCGCGAGCCCCAGGCTTTATCGATCCAGCAACTTTCTCCCACTTTAGAATTTTAGCTGCATCGCTGGTTGCCATAGCCAGGATTTCACGTGCCTTGAAAAGGCCGTCCAACTCCGCTTGATTGTAAAGCCAAGCAACTTTCAGTTCGCCAAACAAATTCTTGCTACCAGTGGGAGACCAATCGCTTCCCAAGCCGATCAACACACCGGCCTGACGGGCCGCCTCAACGCGGGCCGTCCCTCCATAGAGCAGTAGATTGCTCATCGGCGACCATACCATCGAACTGCCGTGCCGCGCCAATACATCAAAATCTGCCGGCAGCAGTCCGGTCGCATGAATCCCTGTGAAGGTATGGCTCAATGCCCATCGATTCGGGGCCACTTCGAGCGCCAGAAAGTTTTTGCGCGCGATCGACATCGGTGTGGCTGGATCGGTCACGCCCTCGCTAAGGTGCAACAAAAAACAAGATTTTTCTGAATTCAGTCGCTCGAGAAAACGCACGGCTTCCTTGGCAGCCAGGTCCGGAATTCGACCTTGAGCTTCTGGTAACTCTGGATCGTCCGTTTGCTCGACATTGCGAATGAGGCCGCGATAGAAACGCTGAATGCCTGCGTTGCTGGCCAGCTTGACTCCTTGACTGGTGGTGACACCGCCCAACAGGCATTTGCACTCAACATACCGCGTCAGCGGCGCAAGCAGTGGGAATTTGCCGTCAACCTTATGTTTTCCTACGACAGTCATAGGCCCACTGACCAGCGGGCGATAGTCTGCATGATTGGGCCATTGCGATCGATTGTTGAAGCGTTTGGGTACTGGCGCCCAAAGCGGCAACGCGTTGTAGCTCAGGTGATTGTGCAGTTCTATCAACCCAGGGAAAATCGTGCCCGCAGCTTCCGTCAACTGCACGCCAACGAAGCCGTCCGGTGCGGTCTGATCACGAGCTTGCACAGCGACGATTTTTCCGCTCTCAACATAAATGATTGCTTCGTCATGGACTGTAAACGTATCGTTCATGGTCACGACACGGCCTGCGATGGCGAGCTTCGGACCAACGTTTGGATCCACTGGCTGCGTCAGCGCAGCCGAGCGCCTCAACGGGTTGATAGTACCGGTCAGCGGATACCATGATCGGCCAGAAGTCATATGACAATACCCTTGGGAACAGTGATAGTAATGTTGCGGCGCTTGGCAAGATCCTCGGTCCCTTTGCGTTGCGCCCAGCCATCCTGTTCATGCATCCAGACCGGCAGGCCCGGCGGGAAATCCTGTTCCGGTATCGGCATCCGATCTCCTTCTGCCCACGTGTCTCCGTAGAGGACTAGTGGGATCGTTTCATCGGGATGAATAATCGAAGGTGATAGAGCGTGCAACGCCTGATTCCAATTGGCCAGCATCTTCTTGGTCGCTTGCGCGAGCTTTACCCTGTCTCCCTTGGAAGAACTCTCTGGTTGTGTCGGATGAGTAACTGCCACGAATGGTACAGTGGAAGCCTGCCCCTTGGGCGTAACTTTCCAAAACTCCCACGCTTCCTGAGCCGCCGTACCGAGGGCGAGCACAGCTTCAACATTACCTGTGGCCATGATTCCATCGATCCACTGGTTGCGATAACCAACGAGCGCCGCACTTTTTCGCGTAGCGGCTTTGACCGAACCGTAAACACTGTAGAGATACGTGTTGATCAAGACGTGGCTGGTAGTGATGCCAAGTTTCCTTAGCAAGCCTTGCACGCGTCGCCCGGCCTCGCCAACTAGAATTCGACGTACGATCGTTTCGTGCTGTGCGGGATCTTGACCAAGTACAAGGACTCGGGCCGAACCGTCCAGCCTGCCTCGATGAAAGATTGGTCCCCATTCGACACGAAACTGTCCAGTTGGGTAAACATCCTCACCGGGATATTCACCCGCCAAGCTTCGAAATGGTTCAAACGAATAACCAACATCGAACTGATGTCGCATCACGGAACTCCTTTCAACTTCGAGAATTTGAACCTAGGATTGTACCAGCTATGTATATGTTGTAGTGTGCGTTGTCCGTGATTATAGATTAGTCATCAAGATCTGGGAAACGGCACCACGCGAGCAACGAACAAAGATCGGCATTTGGGCCGGATTTCGCCGGCACACCGCCCCGCCCAACTACTCGGCGTATGCATTATCGCGTATGAACCGCGTGCCGATACGGTTTAATGGCGAGATATCGCCAAAGTTCATTCGTGTATGCGCGGGCGCCAAACCCACGCTCTGGCGAGCGTGGCGACAACACTGGGCTCACCGATGACACGTTTCGGAAAGGAAGCGGTCCACTGGGGGCGAGGAGGTGACGCACCACGGCCCTGAAGACCTCACGGACGAGATCGCCACGCGGGAGGCAGAGATCGCCGAATTCCTGCTAACTGCCAACCATCCGGACACATCCAGGAAATTGATGAAAGTGGGATTCCAGACAGCGGAGGTCACGGCAAATGGTGCCCCGCTCCGGTCGGATTCCAAAAGGCTTGGGCCACCTGCGGGTCTTGCTGGTCCAGACAGTGGCGAACGTGGAACAGGACTCTCGCTAAACCCTTCATCGGCAGATTCGTCGATTCCCAGGCGGCGACTTGTTGCCGCGTCGCGGAATCGAGGGGCGCCTCTGCCGTGAGTCCCGACCGCACGCACTCTCGGGCGAATTATTCGTCATCAGTGGCGATGATCGACAGCCCGTGTGCCCGGCAAGTCTCCATGAGAACGGCGTCGGCCAGATTGATTCCCAGCGAGTTGGCGGTCGTCATGGCGGAGACGGCCAAGGTCGCGTCTACGGCAACAACGCTGATGGGACCGGCGGCGAATTGTGCGATCTTTTGAGCGACCAACGCCGGAGACACGCCATACACCTTTCGCAGGACGACATCTACTTCCAGCAACGTGACGGTCGTTGTGGGCCACCCCGAATGGCTTCGGATGTAGCCCCTCACACATTGCCGAAGCGGGATGACCGCTAAGCAGTCTGTAGACGATCGGCGCGGCATCCAGTCCCCGCTGGCCAGGGCTAGAAGAGGCAGTCATCGCCTCTGACCTCGCCCAAATCCGGTGTCGCGGTGTGCGAACCGATCGTCAATTTGTCGGCGAACACGTCGTCCCAAGTCACGTGGGAGCAGCGCCGGACGACGATTCCAACAAGTCCCTTTTCCAATTCGGCGAAACCTTGCAAACCAAGCTCATCGACCCACTCGGCCAGAAGTTGAATCTTTTGATCCGCCTCGACGGCGAAGATTTTCATCTTCGTTTCTCCATGATTGGAATTTTTCGCGTGCGATGACCAGCACTATTTCTACACAATGACTCGATATAAGTCGTTCCCAGTTCCTCATTCTTTGGCGGCAATTGGAGGCAACACGGCTTTGAGACGCTTCCTATCGCCCCGCAGGTCAAGTTTTGGTCGAATGCTCGGATACGAAGTCTGCCAACCAGCTGAGGGCTGCGATGAAACTGCCGAAAGCCTTTTTCGAAGAGGTCCGAAATCTGATCCTGTCCGCCCGACCGGATCATTGCGATCGGTTTGGAATTTTATCGATAGAGAACCCTCGACTCATGGCCCATAGCTCATGCAAGTTGAAAACGACCATCACCGTACAGGATGTAATTTGCCCAGTCATTTTGCTGGTTCTCGGCAAGCTTCCGACGAGCAAGCGTGACCGACTCGCGAAGCGTCGAGCCAGCGCTGAGCTCAGTATACAGCTCCTTCGCGAATGACTCGGCCGCTGCGTCGCCTACTTCCCAAAAGGTCCCCAAGAATGCTTCCACGCCTCCACGCAAAACCACTTCAGCTAAAGAGTACGATTCATGTTTACCCTCGGGCGTTTGCCCTCGCACTCGTCCGGCTTGACAAGCATTGAAGATCAAAACCTGTGGGATCGGAGTCACCGATTCTAGTTTCGCTGCCGTCAACACTACCCCCTCGGCTAGAATGAGTCCCGACTTTGCTCGATCATTCTCGTCGAAGAACGCGTGTCCGCAATAATGCAAGATATCGACTTGCCGAAGGATGTCCGTCACGTTCTGCAATGTCGCAGGCGGATCACCGGCTCCCAAAGATTGAAGCTGGACGTCTCCTCCCATCGTTTGCAGAATTCGTTTGATCGCCAACCCTTCTTTTCGCGCTCCTGGCAAGTTGTTAGTCGGATCAACTATCAGACCAATTCTCAGTTTTCGAGACAACCGCGGACGCCCAAACGAGCTTGACATTCGACCGCCGCCAACGGCCAACCAACGGTGAATTCCCTCACCAATTGACGGAGTATCGCTTAACGGATCGCTGCCGCCAGAGCACATCAGCTCGAACGGGATTCTAGATGCCGCTTCATCGTGCGTAATCGCAAGAGGTACGTTGGGATATTGTTTCCAAAAACTGGTCGCGTTCTCCCCAAAGATCAACTCACTCAGCTTCAGTCCACGCGCTCGAAGTTGTGCTTGCATCGGTGTTTCATTACCGCTGGCCCCGCCCCCAGTCCCCAGTTCATCGATCGTTTTTTGATCCACCTCAATCGTTCTCGCCCAGGCAACCCCCGTGCCTTCGGGCGCGAGCGTCGTCACATCCAAACGTCCATCTCGATACTTCACCGTCAAATTGAACCAAGGATAGCGGGTCAACGGCTTTGGATCGCTCGGTCTTAACACCGTCGTCACATCGGCCTTGTCATTCGCCTTAAGCACATCAACTAGCTCTGCGAACTTGTCACTATCTGCTTCAACCCACTTGATTACGACATTCGATTTCTGTGCACAAAATCCCTTCATCATTGCCTGCACGGCGGATCGATAGGATTTCACTGACGATCCACCAAACGTAACAACTGCGAGCGTCCCAAACCCTTCGTTAAAACAGATTTTCATCATCTCGCGGGCCGCATCCGTCACCGCCTTTTCAAGGGTTGCCGAATCTCCTTCACCGTCGGTTACACTGCCAAGCGACAAGGCACACAAATAATCCACATCAAGCTGATCGCTGCGGACGCCAATCAATCGTCCAGGCACTTGTTGAGCCTGTCGTACCATCCCGCCAGTAACACGATCAATAGCTGCCCCGGCACCTTGCGGATCGACATCATCGAAAACGCTCAAAGCCAACACATCGGCACGTGTCACCGAGGAAACGTTCCCATGAATTGCCTCGATCCGGTAGCGACCTTCCATCGCCATTCGACGTCCTCGCCATCGAAGCAGCCCTTCGCCAATTAGCGAACTGAGTAGTATCGGATCGATGGAATTCCAAAGCACTCGGTTTTCAGCAAGCGTCAATCCATTAAAGTCCCGCCAAGCCTCATCGTCGTCTTCGAGTCCTCGAGAAAATGTCGCGACCGACTTCGCCAGCGACATCAAGTTATTAGGGAGTCCAAGTTTCTTTGAAACGGGATGATTGTCAACGTCCCACGCGAGGCCGGTGTAACGTTTGTTAAAACCGTAACGCTTGTCATCCCAGAATTCGCTTATTTCTTTCGGTGCCTGCATCAACTCGGCCAGCCGCTTCGTAACGCCACCGAAGCCGCCACAAAGATAGACAGGCTGGTCAGCCTTTAATGCTCGAAAAACCTCTTCGGCAATGCCAGGAAACCGACCGCTGTAACCCAATGATTCCTCGCTATCTTTCGGCAGCGGCTTGCCACCAATCGCTACTCTCGCGTCCGTTTCAGCGGACATGACGTTACGCATATCTGAATAAATTAGTCCGCTCGGCAAATTGCCTATCTCATCGGACGAAAGAACTGCGGGAATCGCGAGGTCCTTCGATTTGCCGAGATGCCGAATCCGGCACCGCACATCCGCAGGGACTTCCTTGAGGTCCGTGCTGGCTGTTTGAAAGAGATAAAGAAGTTCGGCAGGCCTCGTCGCCGTTTGGTTGTAAGCCTCAATCAGCTTTGCCAACAATAAAGTGAACGAACATTCATTGCCTAGATTGAATCCTCCGCCGTACGCAATCGACGCCCCGCTACTAATCAACAAGCGTGTAATCTGCACGGTTGCGTCTTCAAGATGCAGACCAGTTTGGCCCAGTTGAAGATCGCTTTCTGGAATATTGGATGCCGACAAACCAATACGAATGCCCTCCAATGGCGTAACAAAGCGGCCCGAAGCGTCTTCTCTCGCGCCGCGTCCCATCAAGGTCGATGGTGTTACGGGGTGAACCAATGGCGCTGCCGCTCGCAAGACCTCTCGGTTTTCCGGTGTTAGCGATGGGTCGGGGTGCAAAATGGTGCGAGTCGGTGAATTGCTCAGCGTCCCAATCGCCATGTCTAGCAACTCCGGCGGTCGTCCGATGACCGACGTATTCACGGGCAGACTGGCCGAGCGAATGATTTGGTCGGCTACCAAATGAAAATGCTTCTGTTGCAAATGGGCGATGGCCGCCTGTCGAAAAAGTGGCTCCCAATTTAAGGTGCCCGCATTAGGCGACACGAAAACAATCGGCCAACCATACTTCTTCGCAATGATCAATTCGCGATCGTGCAACCGGGCTTCACCGGAAAACGGACCTCGTATCGAGAGCAAAACACCCCCCAAGACACTTCCCGTCGCGGAATCGCTTTCGGCGCGAAGATCGTCAATCGAACGGAACAAAGCGAAATACCGTCCGATCGAAGTCGCTTTTCCTCCACGCCCCCCTAAACTCGCGAAATCAACGTTCCAAGCAGTTTGCCACGCAGGTCCAGATACAAATAGCTGTGGCCTAGGCGAATCGACTCGTTCTCGCGAGTTGCTCTCCTGGTGGATCACGTCCAGACACCGCACGGTCGCTAACAACACCGCATCCAATACGTTGGCTAAGTCGTCCCTTCCAAGAACGACATCGGTCACATCTACACTTGGAAATCGCACTGCCTCGCAGCACCATCGACCATCGGTCGGCACCAACAGCTTCGTGACCTTCACTCCCGAATGTTTCAGCCGTTCCAATCGCTCGACCGCTTCGTCCGATTCTAGCAGGACAGATTCAGAGCCCGCCACCATCACCAACAAAACATGATCGGCGAGCGCGTTCAATTGGTCTTTGCCGCCCCAGTCGATTTCGACGTCAATCGCCACCGGGATACCAGGCCCAAAGGACAACGGATCGTTCCGGTCGCGAGTCAACTTGTCGTAGAGCTCTATTCCCAGTTGTTTGGCGAACGGACGATCTTCTTCACTTACGTGCGTGGTTGCAATGCAGAAAATCGCGCGAGTCGCCGGTTCCACCTGACTGCGATGAACTCGACACTTCATAATCAAGCCTGCTCAATCCAATGGGCAAAGATATCTCGATTTACCGCATTGTTGTCAGCATTAAAGTACGACGAATGCGCACAGGCTGGCGACACCAATCCAAACGTCGATTTGCAACCGACCGCCTCGAGACGCAAGTACTCTTGATCGACATGCATTCCAGTCGAGCGAATGCTGCCGCCAACGCCGTCGCCGCGAGCATCCAGATTAATCCAGTGATCGACTATCGTCGGCTTGTGACCATCGCTCGGTCGCAACTGCTTGGCGACAAAATTGATCGCCAACGCAGCACCCACGGTAAACCAATTGTGAATACGTCCCGGCAGTCCTTCGCTCTGGAGTTCGTGCAGAGCTTCATACGCGACCACCGTTCCCCAGCTATGACTAATCAACTCGACTGAGTCGCCTTGCTTCAAAAGAGGGCGCAGGACATCGGTCGCTTCCGCAACAACCAGAGCTCGGATTCCGTCACTGGCTAGATACTTTGCGAAGTCATCGACGCAGTCCAGCCCAGGAATGCCCAGCAAGGCACGCGGCATCGCACCGCTGGGCGAGTCATCCAGACCGCGAACATCGCCACGTTCCGCGATTTGCTCGGCCGCCTCGCGAACCATTCGCTCCTCCAAAACCGCCCGCAACATCATTTGCGTGTTTTGCTTTTCGACGGGATCAATATCGCGATCTAGGCTCCGATTTGTTCTCGTGACATGCTCGCTCCAAAGAACTTCCTTTCGATTCGATTTTAGAGCAGCAAGAACCGAGGGTGTCAAATGCGTTGCCATCGCGTCAAACCATCCATTTGAATAGCCCTCTTTGTGTTCACAAATTCCATGCACATAAACCAACGACCGACCGCTTGCGCGCAGTCCGCCGGAACCACTTGTGCGCCCCGAATCGCTAGGAGAAACGGCTAAATGATCGGCAATCTGCTGCAGGATCGCGATCAGTTGCCCCCAGGTGGCGGACGTCAACGTCACGGGACTTGTCTTCATTTCATCGGGCTCAACGTCAACATTTGTTCTGTCGTCATTGCTTCCAAAAACATGCCCAGCAGTCGAATTTGGCTCCAGTTGTGGCACTTGATCAAAGCCTTCTGCAACCAGCGAACTCCGCAGCGACTTAATGACAGCGTCAGCTTTAGCCTGTTCCCCTGCGGCGCGAACGGATTGGCCAAAGTAGTAAGTGAAGGCACCGTGGAAATCGCCTTCGATGAAAGCATCGGCGCTGGTCTGATCATCACGGCACCCCGACCACAACACATGGTTCATAGTTGGTTCGCTGCCATCGCGTGTCGTGCTCGACCGAAAAACGTCCCGAAACGATCGTGTCTTCTTCGCACTCTCAATGGCCACTTGCACGGAGACCGGCGGTGGGGCGAACCGAGCTAGCACTGTTTTTCGACCGATGTCCGATTGCTGTGTCGGCCTCAACTCACGGGTATCACCAAGTGTCCGTTTCCCGCTCTTGTCTACATCACGACGTTGCGCGACGTTCTCCAAAGACAGTGAGGCAGCACTTGCAAAGTCGGACTTTGCCGCCCGACTGAGGTCTGGCTGTATGAAACGAGTACCAGTGCCGCTATGACAACAATCGAGCAAAAAGGTTACATTCACGCCCTTGGGAATGTGAGTCGTCCATTCCGCCAGCTCATCATCTAGCAAGTAGCTCTTCGGATCATTCCAATCCATTCCGTACAAGCACAACAACTCATCGCGAAAATCTGCTTCCCCCGACTCGCCGTCGGCATCGGCGGTGTACGAGCCATGACCAGAAAAATGAAACACCAACCGATCGCCAGGCTTCGCGCCGCGGATCAGCCACTTCCAGCCCTTAATCATTTCCGACTTTGTTACTTCCGCGTCCGTCTTCACTCGAATCTGTTCAGCGTCAAATCCAAATTCATCGACCAGCAATTGTCGAATCGTCTCGGTGTCATTCACACATCCGCGTAGGTCACCGATAGTCTTGTAGTCGTTGATGCCAGAAATAAATGCTTTGTCCGCCATGGCCTGTTCTCCGTTTTGTAGATGAACCCGAATCGAGGGCTAAGACGATCACAACGCCCCATCCCACAGATACTAACTCCCTCAACAGCGGTGAGCAACATGCGGGTTTAGAGAATCTGGGCAATACGGAATCCCTAACCGAATATTAAAGTGCCTGTCGATTCATTTTGTGGTCGATTTATTTTTGTCTTACCTAGGTTTCACAGGCCGCGAAGTGGAAAGAGCTGAAAATCGGCCAGTTGAAATGGGGAGCAAACTGTTGTACTTCGGGACACGCATTGAGTAAGCCTGATATGATTACTTGAAGGATAAGGCTAACGCTGATAAACGACGTACAATCTGGCCTGCTGGTCACCCCTCATTTTTTACCCTAACGGAGCAATGCATATGCGTTGGAAAAAGTGGCTAGAAAACTGGGACATGACTTCCCTGAAGATCAACGCTCATTTCCTCGAAATGGAATGGCAACCCAAGGATGAAGACAAGAACGCGGCATAGGAACTCTACATCGAGCTACTCACACGCATCACGACTCAACCGCTACCGCAGCAAGACGGCGACGAGAAGACCGCCCTCGATAGTGTCTTCAGCCTGTTCGGCCTCACCCGCGACATCATCAAATGCAACGATCGAGGCTGCGCCGAGTTCACCAAGCTTGCGATCGTTGTGTTAAACCAAATCGTCCGCCCCTTCACTGCCCGCTGGCATCGCCTCTCCGAACAAGGAGCGTTCAAAGAGCCGGCTCAATGCCAAACCTTCCGCGAGGAACTCGTCGCCCTGCAGACCCAACTCACCCGCTACACTCAAATGCTCTCGGCGATGGCGGGAGTGGAAGACTTGACGAAACTGGAAGCGGCGCAGAGTGCTTGAAATCTCCAGCCATTTAACGAATGGAGACGCCGACCATGCTCTTCATTAGCCAGATGACCGAAGACAAAGCAATTGCCAACGAGGTGCTGCGACGAGCTCGCGAACATGGTTACAGCGACAAGCAGATCTTTCTCGATGGCGATCCCAGTTCAGGAATCGAAGCCGGGGCGGAGTGCGAGCGGAAGAACTATGAGAGCCTGAACATTGCACTCGTCACTTGCGGGCCGCGCCATGTCTGACAACTCTGAGATTGCGAAATCGTTCCTGTCCCACAACAGCCGCGACAAGCCGGCGGTGGAAGTCATCCAGGGCCTGCTCGAACGCGGAGACCTGCAACGTGGAGAGCGACCCATCCCCTGTTGGTTCGACAAGGACGATCTGCGTTCCAAGGGAACGTGGATGTCGCAGCTCGAAGATGCCGTGGCCGCTTGCGGTGCGGCGGTGGTGTTCTTTGGCCCGGACGGGCACGGGCCGGTTCACAGGTACGAGATTGACCTGCTACTAAAGCGGGCGATGTATGAGCAGGGCCATGACGCGATCCGGTTGGTTCTCGTCCTGCTTCCGGGTGCCCAGGAAAGCGCGATTCAAGGTTTCATCTCGTTGCACATGTGGGCGGACTTTCGGAAGGGGCTGGATGACGCCGCCGCATTGCAGCGGTTGCGAGCCTTCATCCTCGGTGAGGCACCCAGTTCCGGCCCCGGCGACGACCCCAAGGTTCCCAAACCCGAGATCGAACCCTATCGCGGTCTTGAACCTTTCGAGGGCAAGCACGCGATCTACTTCTTTGGCAGCGACAGCGAGATAAAGGAACTCTGCAGTCGCTTGCAAGAATGGCCTTTTTCAGCGGTCATCGGCGGATCGGGCAGCGGCAAGTCCTCGATCGTGCGAGCCGGTTTGCAGACCGAATTGGCGACGCAGGAACGCCCCCCACTAGCCCACTCCACGACCGTCACCGTGCGACCGGGATCCATCGGCGGGCGTTCAAGTTCTCTCCAACTGAATTCGTGAAGGATTGACTCACACGAGTGACGACTCGTCAGCATATTTTGAATCACGCACCCAACGGAGGACATCGCTAGCCTCTTTTTCCTTACCCGGCGGAGGTGTTTTAGAGTCGTTGACCAGAGTTACCAGAAGTTTTTGAAGTGACGCATGGGCACGCGCGGCGGTGATCGCGTCGGCATATCCCGAGTTAAGTACGCGACAATGCACATTGGCAGCATCAAGTTTCGAGCCTTGGACGACAAGTTCGTCGGCGGCGCTGACTAGAGTTTTCAGGAACTTGGGTTGGCGGCGCTCCGGATTGGACTTAGACCATGCATTCATGGCTTCGTCGATCAATTCAAGGGCTTTCTTGGGTTGTTTCAGCTGAATGTGGGCCAGCGCCAACGTGTCCAGGTAACCTGGCAGTGCGTTACTATCCGAGTCTTTCCTCGCTAGCTCCACTGCCTTCAACGCATGCTTGAAGGCCGAATCGTATTGCGCCTGGTCTTTGGGCAATTGAAGCAACAACCATGCGAGGTCGTTAAATGCCGTTGGTTCATCCGAGACGATGAGTCAGACTTTTCAGTACTAATATTTATGCTCCCAATGTTTATGGCGGATCGGGCTTTACAAATCTCTCGTACGAGTCTAATCGCACCGCTCTCCGGCGAAAGCAATGACGCGGACGGTTTTGTTACTGGCCACACATCCGTTTCGTGCTCCTTTTTGAATCTCTCTCATTGTACAGATACGGCGGATTCAGTCCAATTGGTGGGGTGTTGATGGGTGCGGAATGCTGGTTTGGTAATTTCTACACGGTTCGGATAATCCTAAGGATATACCATGTCTTTGACAGCGTCTCAGATAGCGGTCTGTTTAATAGGACTTCTTCATGTCTTGTTCATGTTTGGGGAGTTGTATCCATGGGGCGCGCCGAAGATTATGGGACTTGTCCTGCGGAAATGGCCGAAACAACTGGACCTGTCAGCGAATGATCAGCACCTTGTCGCCATGATTGTTCACAATGCGGGAATCTACAACGGAATTGTGGCTGCGGGCTTGTTTGCGGCGACTTGGGTCGGTCCAAATGCATATTGTATCCAAGTCACGTTGTTGGCCTGTGGCATCGTCGCTGGACTGTTTGGCGCTGCAACGCTGTCAAAAGCGACCATCTTTCAGGCCATTTGCGGTGCGATCGCGCTTGCCGCTGTCATATATTTTCATGCATAGTGCATAGAAAAACGTCCGAACTGTCGGAGTCATTTCCGCATCGATTTCAGGCGGAATCCGCAGATGGAATGAATGGGGTGCGTACAGGTTAAATACTAGTTCGGTCCCAAATAGCCCATCCGTGTCAAGATGGGTTCACCGCTTGCGCTGTCGACGAACTCCATATCAATAGAGCCTTGCGCGACGACCCGATGCGGGTTGCTAAATGCGATCAAACAGAAACCAACAACGGCATAGAGGACTTGCGAGATGGAACTAGATGGCATTTTGTGGGTGTGATCGAGCGTCGAGTCGGACATTGAGAATTTTTCTTAGTGTTCAATGTCAGACGACGTGTTCAAAGTCAAACGAGGCGACGAAAAATAGTCTCCATCGGTGGCAGGCAATTCTATAGATCACTGCAAGTCAGCAAACCGAGATACCTCGATTAGAAACGAACTCATTTTTCGGAGAATCGTTAAAGCTTATCGAAGCGGTGGTTTTTATGCGTCTCCCGTTAAATCGGAAAAATCGATTCTTCTCGTCGATCGCCACCAAGTGGTTCCAAGGCTCTGGCACGGAACCCGCAGAATTGCAGGCACTGCGGGTCCGACAGCGGTTCCTACAAGAATTCGCTCCCGGTTGTGCTGAAGGAGTTTGCTTGAAAGACGTTTCTCAAAACAATAAAAAGACCGATAGGTTGCGTCAGCGACAATGGCGGGTAAAGATTTTCATTACAATCCATTGGCGCGTCTTTGCGACGCGAGTTAGCTCTGCCCGAGTTCTTAGTGAAAGCAAAGGTACTGCCATGTCATTTCAAGAAGCCATTCGACGCATTCGAATTGCGGCCGATAGTTCTGCCACGACACTTGATCTTTCGCATTTGAATTTAGTTCAATTACCGCATGAACTGGCTCGTTTGAAATCGCTGGTTCAACTGAACCTAAGCGGTAACTTATTCCGAGTTCTTCCGAGGCCTGTCGTGGCGCTGCCGGGATTGGAAACGCTAAATTTGGAAGGAAACCGAATTCACTCACTTCCGGACGTAAGCTTGCTCGCGCAACTGAAGTCGCTCAACCTTCGAAACAATCAATTGACCGATGTCCCGCCAGAGCTCGGCGACCTAGTCACTTTAGAGCAGCTAGATGTCTCCTTGAATTCTCTGTCGTCTCTTCCAGCGATTCTCTCAAAGCTCTCGGCACTGCGTTCCTTTCGAGCGGAAGCAAACGTAATCCAGGAATGGCCGGGCGTGGTATCAACCTGGAAGAGCCTTACAGAACTTTCATTCTCCGGTAACAAGCTGAAGGTTATCGGGGAAGAAGTTGGCGAGCTGACGTCTCTACAAATATTCAGTCTTGCTCGTTGTCAGTTAACAGGTGCCCCGACAAGAATTGGCGAGCTCTCTGCATTGAGGTCGCTCGATCTGTCTGAAAACCAGATTGCAACTTTACCAGACGAGCTGGGACGGCTTACAACGCTAACAGAAATGCTTATCGACGGCAATCGTCTGAAACGACTTCCGAAGACAATTGGAGGTCTGACCTCGTTGGAAATTCTTTCGTTGCGACGTAATTTCTTGAGCGAACTCCCGTCTGACATCGGCCAGTTGAAGTCTCTGCGTGAGCTTCGTGCTGCGTACAACCGTCTGGAATCGGTACCCAAAACAATCGGCGACTGCGAAAAACTGGAATTCCTGGAACTTTCGCTCAATAACCTTACTGCGGTTCCCATTGAGCTTGGCCGACTTGCGGAGCTAAGGGTACTGGATCTGGGGAACTTAACTGCAGCAGTATTCGATAGTGACGGTGGCGTTCAAAGCATTGTCGCAATTCGAGACGAGGCATTGTCGCTTCCAGGGAACAAGCTTACATCGCTTCCGGCTGAAATTGGCATGCTAAATCGTTTGGCGGAACTGGACGTTTCTGGCAATAAACTGTCTGCTTTGCCGCCCGAGATCGGAAAGCTTACGGAACTCACTCGCCTGACTTTCGAGTTCAATCAACTCACAGCGCTGCCTTCGGATGTGGGAGCCCTCGTAAAACTCAAGAGTCTCAATCTGGGGTCGAGCCAACTTGCGTCAGTGTGCGACGAGATCGGACAATTGGCAGCCCTTACGGAACTGAATCTAAGCAACAATAAACTGCAGGCGCTCCCGGCTCAAGTGGGTAACCTCGCGTTGCTCGAAAGACTATATGCAGGCGGTAACGAGTTGAGGACGTTACCCGACGAAATCGCGGGTCTGAAATCGCTGACCGAGTTCGACTTGTCGAATAACAAGCTAACATCACTGACACCAAAAATCGGTGAGCTTTCGGGCTTGCTGGAACTAAGCACTGCTTCGAACTCTTTGTCGGAAATTCCTACCGAGATCGGTATGCTGGCAAAGCTCGAAACTCTCAACCTAAGTTCAAATCTTCTGACAACACTTCCGTCCAAGTTCGGAGAACTCTCAAGTTTGAGAAAGTTGTATCTTTCTCGCAATGTGAACCTAAGTCTGCCAGACGAGCTTTCGACTCTTGTAGGCCTGCGTGTATTGCATCTTTCCGGCTGCGTGTTGCCGACGCTGCCGGATGTTGTGCAAAAATTAACAACACTCAGCGAGCTTAACCTTGCGAATAATCAGTTCAATACCATCCCTCCGGGTCTGTTTTTGCTCACCGCATTGGAGACACTCTATCTTGATCAAAACGCGATTGGCGATCTTCCATCAGGCATTTCCGCATGGGTAGCGCTGCGTTTGCTTTCGATCGGGCATAATTCGTTCGAGTCGCTCCCGGATGCTATAGGCTCTCTGTCGCAGCTTCGCGAATTGTATTGCGTGAAAGGGGAACTGAAAGTTCTTCCTGCACAGATCGGTGGCCTACAACGTCTCGAACGGCTTGAAATTTCTCAATGCAAATTGACCGCTCTGCCAGCAGAGATCGGTTCCCTTAGTTCGCTTCGCATCCTGAATCTGATTGGCAATTTGCTTCACGAACTCCCGCCTCAAATCGGCAACCTCGCGAATCTGGAAATCCTCAGTCTTACAAACAACCGTCTGACAAAACTCCCTCCCGAAATCGGTCAGCTCACAGCACTTCGCGAGTTGTCGCTTGTAGGGAACATTTACCGCGAGAGCAAAGACGGGGTAAACCTCGGGCTCACCGCGTTGCCCTCCGAAATCGGTCTGCTGGAAAACCTGCGGCTGCTTGACGTATTTGCAAATCTCCTCATGGAGCTACCAGCCGAGATTGGTCGACTAAAGCGCCTCGAGGTTCTTGATTTCAACTCGAACCAGATTGTTGTGTTACCGCCTGAAATTGGAGGTTTGATCAACCTGGTGCGACTCGATGCCAGCAGCAATGCTTTGACGTCTCTTCCAAATGAGGTAAGTCAGCTCCGTTTGCTGAACAACATCAACCTGTCGTTTAATGCGCTTTCCAAGCTCCCAGAGAGTTTAGGGGAATGTGTGAATCTGGAAGAACTGGATGCAAGCGGGAATCAGCTTGAACAGGTTCCAGCATCCTTAGGTCGCCTCAGGGTATTGCGATTTCTCAGCCTAAACAGCAACCGTTTAGCGACAATTCCGGACCAAATCGTACAACTTAGTGAATTGGAGCAGCTCTATGTCAGCAGCAATGAAATCACTCAATTGCCAAACACGTTGGACAAGCTCACGAGCCTGGAGCAATTCCATATCTCGGGGAATCGATTGGCTTCATTGCCTGACAACCTCGGAGAGATGCGTTCACTGCTCTTGCTGGATGCCAGTTGGAATCCCCTGACTCAGTTTCCGTCGACAATCGGTCAGTTGACGCGACTGAGGAAGTTGGAGGCTAAGGACTGTAGTCTGACCGCCTTGCCGAAAGAGATCGGCAGCTTGGTCAATCTCCGAAGTCTGGTGCTGAGTCGCAATCCGCTTGTCAGCCTGCCCGACGAAATAGGCGCGCTAACTCTGTTGACGACGCTTGAGTTGGAGGAGATCCAAGCCGCGACGATGCCGGATTCGATCGGCTTACTAAAGAGCCTCAAGAAAGTGAATCTCGCGGCGGGAAAACTGACTTCACTTCCTGACTCTATTTCCGGCTGGTCTGACGTTACACAACTTCGGCTGGAAGAAAACGCCCTCTCTTCGCTACCACCTGGTGTAAGCGGGTGGACATCTCTTACCGAGTTAACGCTGGCGGACAACAACCTTACTGCCTTGCCGACCGAAGTTGGTGCTTGGACAAACCTCGGAACCTGCCGTTTGGAGCGCAATCGACTTACAGCCTTGCCCGGAGAGGTTGGAGCGTGGGCCAGACTGACGGAACTTGATATTTCTCAAAACCAGTTGTCCACTCTTCCGGATTCGATTGGCGCTTGGTCGGTCATTGGACGCATTGATGCCTCCGACAACATGCTCACTACATTACCCGCTACAATCGGAAAACTTGCTGGACTGTTTAAACTCGATCTGAAAGGCAACCGTCTCGATTCACTTCCTTCCGAATTCAAAGACCTTCAACGATTGTCCGACCTTATACTTAGTCGCAATGCGTTCGAAATTTTTCCAGTTGCTATTTGCGGATTGAGCGATCTGAGTAGTTCGCTAGACTTGTCGTTTAATAAGCTTGAAAAACTACCGGTCGAAATTGCAAGCCTGACAAAACTCAAAATCTTGACGCTTGATCACAACCGGGTAATCAGTTTGCCGGATGAAATTGGATCGATGATAGATCTAGGAACGCTCAATCTCGCCCACAATCAGATTGTCAGTTTACCCGATAGCCTGACGAAGCTTCAAAATCTTAGCACGCTCAATGTGAGCTTCAATCTGTTGGTCGCGCTGCCGGAGAGCATCGAGAAACTGGTGCGGCTGTCGGCTTTGCAGGCGTCGCACAACGCACTCGCAAGCGTCCCGTCATCACTTGCCCAGACACCAGGCCTGAGGACCCTTGACCTGGAGAGCAACCGACTGACCAGCCTTCCTGACCTGTCGGGATGTGCGAAGCTGAAGATGTTGAATGTTGGCGACAATCAACTCACCTCGCCACCTGTGCTTCCCACCGATGCGACCGTTTTCGATTCGTTAGCAATTCATCAGAATCCGTGCTTGATCGATGATCCAACACTTGCGGCGTGGAAGAAGCTTAAGACGTTAAGTGTTGACAGCGGTCAGTCGATTCATTTTGCTGAGATGACAGCAGAACGATTGGTACGCCTGGGTGAAGCTGGTGAAATCACATTGCCGGATAAACTCAACAGCTTCTTTGAGCGGCTTGAGACGCTATTTATCGTTTCAGATGGCAGCGAGATTCCCCGTTTGCAGAAGACTCCGGCGGAACTCCGCCGCGAGTTTCGCAAGACTCGATATCGTGCATTTGTTGGCCCAAGCGGTGTCGCAACCTTTTCCCGCGTTCAGCAAGAGCAGTTGTAGTACGCGATGTCCGTGACACACTCCTTGGCGACACCGTTCTTGGTCGGCGGTGCCGACCGAGAACGGTATGACCGAACCGCTTAAGACTTGCTGACCTTGACCGAGTACGTTCCAGTTCCGCCGGCACGGTTGTAGTGGCGAACCTGGACATTGTATTCACCCGGCATAAGCTGACTGACGATGCGCGGATTCCGATCAGCTCCGCTGTCGTCATCCTCGGCGATCAACGCGTTGCTTGGTCCGTAAAGCTTCATGATCAGGTCCGTTGGGCCTTCCGTCTCGATGGTGTAGCGTCCGGCCGTTCGCGCCGTGAACTTGTAGAGATCCTCTTCGCCCGGCAATCCGATGCTCGCTGCCGTCGCACCCTCATAAACCGAGAGTTCGACCGGTGCCGTGCCGACGCCGGGCTGTCTGGGATAGACTTTCCCCGCAAAAGCCATATCGACCTGCGACAGAACCTCATTCGGATTCGAGTGAAATCCATTCAACGTCCAACTCGCCGGGAAGCTGTACAGCATTACCGACGTCGGATCGAACTGGCTCCCGTTGATCTGAGTCAGGTTGTACTTATCGAACATGTTGTGTCGAATGGTTGCCAGAGGCCAGTTGTTTGGCGGGCCACTTAACGCTTGAATCACGACTGGCTCGTTCCAAACGATGGAGTTGCCATTCGGATTCTGGTGCTCATGAATCATGCCGATCATATGGCCGAACTCGTGTAGCACAACTCCCTCGTCTTGCCAGCCAAAGTTCATCGTCGGTTCGTTGGAGGCAATGCCGAGGGCATCGGTTCCAATGTACGACCATGCGCCGTCATCGTTGAACGCGATCCGAATCTCTGCATTAGGTGCGTCGTCGAAGACGAATGACAAATTCGCATGTTGGGTCCACTGTGGAGCAAACTGTTTGACAATTTGCTTCTGTTGCGCCGTCCCATTGAGGAAGCGGATATGCAGAGTCTTTCCGGTCGTCCAGAGTTTGGCGATCTCGAATGCGGCGCGCGCGGGGCCGTTCGAGAGCATCAACATCCGCCCGGCGGGCGGCCTATGCAGGTTACTAGGCAGAATGCGATCGAAACATACCTTTTCGGTTTGGGCCATTTTTCGGTCTCCTTGTGAAACAGTTCCATCGAACAACATTTAGAATATCTCGCCGAAACGGTCGGCGAGCTTGAATCATCAGTGGGAAGCCAATTCCAGTTTCCCAAAGCAACGGCTCGAATTGCAATCCAGCATGGTCGGAACACCTATACACTCGTTTCAGCACCACGCCATTTGCTCTGAAACAGCAAGTGAGTGCATGGCGACGGCACTCCGACCGGCCTATCTAGTCCGCCGAGCCGGATAAGCCTAGAGGCCGCCTTTGCGCCCTCATTTGGCTAGATTGTCTCGCTAAAGCACCCGGTTGTCAATTATTTCTTTTTTAGGTTAGCTGGCTTCCGATTCACCAAGTAACTGCTTGGCAAGCGTAGCGGTGGGCTCGTCAGCATATTTTGAATCACGCACCCAACGGAGGACATCGCTAGCCTCTTTTTCCTTACCCGGCGGAGGTGTTTTAGAGTCGTTGACCAGAGTTACCAGAAGTTTTTGAAGTGACGCATGGGCACGCGCGGCGGTGATCGCGTCGGCATATCCCGGTTAAGTACGCGACAATGCACATTGGCAGCATCAAGTTTCGAGCCTTGGACGACAAGTTCGTCGGCGGCGCTGACTAGAGTTTTCAGGAACTTGGGTTGGCGGCGCTCCGGATTGGACTTCGACCATGCATTCATGGCTTCGTCGATCAATTCAAGGGCTTTCTTGGGTTGTTTCAACTGAATGTGGGCCAGCGCCAACGTGTCCAGGTAACCTGGCAGTGCGTTACTATCCGAGTCTTTCCTCGCTAGCTCCACTGCCTTCAACGCATGCTTGAAGGCCGAATCGTATTGCGAATGGTCCGTGGGCAATTGAAGCAACAACCATGCGAGGTCGTTAAATGCCGTTGGATCCTTGGGAAACGACGTGATACATTCTTCATACAAGCGTCTCGTTTCGGAAATGTCGCCAAGTAGTCGGTTGAGCACAGCTTGTCCGTACAGCGCTGCAGCAGGATTGTCGTCGGACACACTGTTTAGTGCGGTGGATTTTGCTGCGGACAGCAGCAGCCTAACGACCTGTTTTAATACGTTGGCCCCGTCTGTGGCAACGCCGTCCCGCTCACTGGTCCGAAGGGCGCAGCCCACACGTCCGCAAACCTCCCGAACGAGGGCTACACGAGCGCGAGCTTCGAGCGCCTCGACGCTGTCCCAGTAAGTCCGCACGTAGTGCATATTTGGACCGAACTCTGTTGCACGATACAGAGCGTCCAGTCGCTCTTCCGTGGTTTGCAATTGCTGGGCGATGGCCTTGCGCCGCGCATCGAATTCGCTTGCGATTCCAGCGCCTTGGCCGATGGGATGTCGTACGAACGTTCCATCGGGTTGCACTTCATACCGTATACAGAACCCGCGCCACAGGTCGCCAAAATCGGTGACACTACGCGCGCCGGCGCGACGAAAGCTGGCGATCTCGCTCGGATCGAGGTACAGATACAGCACGGCCTGGTCGACCCACTCGACAATCTCCTCGGCGCTAAAGGGGGTTTTCTCGACCAAGTCGCGAATGTTCGCAGTTGCCAAGTTCTGAATATTGTCGATGCCTTCATCCCGCAGACGTGTCTCATGCAACTCACTGATGCCGTCGATCAGTGCCAATGGCAACGCGTCGGACCGTCGCTGGCCTTGATTCAAAGCGGTGTACGATAATCGGCCAAACCAGGCGATCGCCAGATTTGGGAAATAACCCAACGAATAAGCCAGAATGGCTGCTGCGGCTGCGCCCATTCCCGTGAATTCTTTATTTGCGGCGTACGCGGCCAATATTTGCGCCGCAGTTTCGGCCTTTGTGTCCGCCGTCTCTGCCTTGGCCTCGGCTGTCAGTGCCTTGGTCTCGGAATCCTTCGCCGCAGTCTCGGCCAAGGTTGCCTTGGCGTCGGCGTGGTCCACCATTGAGTTGGTATCCGCAATTGTGGCTTTCTTGGCTTCGACCGTAGCTTTCTTGGCTTCAGCTGCGAACGTCATGGCGTTGGCCGCTGCCTTCATCGCGCCGGCCGTGGCCTCCTTGGCTCCGGCCGTGGCCGCTTTGACTTCAAGCGTGGCCTCTTTGGCGCCATCCAAGGCCGGGTCGGCGGCGACCGTTGCCGAATTGACTGCAGCGATGCTGTCGATGGCCTTAAAGGCAACGTAGTTGAATACCATGCCTGCCGTCAGGCCGACCGCGCAGTACAAATACACGGATGGTTGTAGGTCTAGCGTCGTGTAGCGGCGGTAGATCAAGTTCAGGCAGTAGATATAGGCGCCCAGGAAACCAAATCGCATGGCTTGAAGCGCGTTGATACTCAAGTACTTGTCATTGTCGCGGAATAGCAGCCCTACGCCCAAGAGCGTTGCGATGATGGCAAGGGTGTAGTGAACTGCATAACTACTCTGATTCCACCGGCCAACAGATTTATCCGGAAGTTTATCCAGTGTGCATTCCGTGTTAAGAAGTTTACAGTCCTTTTTGACCTGCTGGATAATCCCTGGTACTTCCAACCAACCAAAGGCAATAGCCGAGAGCGGAAACAGTCCGGCCATCAGTAGAACCAATCCAATCCAAGTGATGAACTGGCCATTGGGAGGAACGGTAGTCAGGAATAGTTCGACTGTACTAATTTCGGACAGTCGAACTAATACCAACGCAACGATGGAAAGCAACAGAGCAGTTGCCAGGTAGTTCATCCGAGACGATGAGTCAGAATTTTCAGTGCTCATATTCATGCTCCCAATGTTTATGGCGGATCGGGTTTTACAAATCTCTCGTATTAGTCTAACCTAATCTCACCGCTCTCCGGCGAAAGCAATGACGCGGACGGTTTTGTTACTGGCCACACATTCAATTCGTGCTCCTTTTTGAATCTTTTGCATTGCACAGATACGGCGGATGCAGTCGAATTGGTGAGGCGTTGATGGGTGCGAATGCTGGTTTGGGAATTTCTACACGGTTCGGATAATTCTAAGGAGATACTATGTCTTTGACAGCGTCTCAGATAGCGGTCTGTTTAATCGGACTTCTTCACGTCTTGTTCATGTTTGGGGAGTTGTATCCATGGGGCGCGCCGAAGATTATGGGACTTGTCCTGCGCAAATGGCCGAAACAACTGGACCTGTCAGCCAATGATCAGCACCTTGTCGCCATGGTTGTTCACAATGCGGGAATCTACAACGGAATTGTGGCTGCGGGCTTGTTTGCGGCGGCTTGGGTCGGTCCAAATGCATATTGCATTCAAGTCACGTTATTGGCCGGTGGCATTGTCGCTGGCCTGTTTGGCGCTGCAACGCTGTCAAAAGCGACCATCTTTCAAGCCATTTGCGGTGCGATCGCGCTTGCCGCTGTCATATATTTTCATGCATAGTGCATGGAAAAACGTCCGAACTGTCGGAATCATTTCCGCATCGATTTCAGGCGGAATCTGCGATGGAATGAATGGGGTGTATACAATTTAAAACTAGTTCGGTCCCAAATAGCCCATCCGTGCCAAGATAGGTTCACCGCTTGCGGTGTCGACGAACTTCATATCAACAGAGCCTTGCGCGACGACCCGATGCGGGTTGCCAAATGCAATCAAACAGAAACCAACAACGGCATAGAGGACTTGCGAGATTGAACTTGGCGGCATTTTGTGGGTGTGATCGAGCGTCGCGTCGGACATTGAGAAGTTCTCGATGACTTGAAAGGGAACGTCGAGCATCGGTGGGCCTCGATGCTTAACTGCTTTTATGTTCAGCCATCTCCATGTTTAACCGCCTGGAGCGTTGGAAATCATCAAGAATTTAGCCATCTCAAACGGATGCGCCGGTAACGCGTTGTCAAATATCCAACCGGCTTCGCCGGTGAAACATGAAGCGAATACGCCGGTTAACCATGCAATTATCGATCTCGACTGTATTCCATTTCGACTTCCAAGTGGGTGATGATGTCGAAATTGCGTTGCAGTTCTAGTCGATTTTGTTTCTCGAGCGCTGGCGTCAAGGAGATATGCTTTTGTCCACGAGGGACCCAAAGACTGGTTTCCGTGTCCCACACAACTACGGCATCGGGTGGGATCTGCACGGTGTCGGCCGAAGACGCTGCGTAAGCACGAATACGAATGACAACGTTGCTGCCGATCAGCCCCCCATCGCCGCCGTCGTGAGTTATTCGTCCTGATGCTATCAAACGTCCTTCGGCTTTATCGATTGCTAGCCCAACTTGGTCTAGACTCAGATGGTCGAGTTTCAGCGCAATGGCTCGGAAATGGAATGGCTTGAGTATTAGAGATCCTCTCTCGACGACGGCGTTCGCGACAGCAAACCCTGTGACCCCACCGCGTGGATTGTCATGGCCATAGTTATGCTTTGGGATCGTACACCGATTGCAAGTACGATGCCAATGAATCTCAGCTATGGCAGCACTTTGGATCCCGATCCCGAGACCTGCGGCGATTACGATTGCGGGCAAGATCGCACCACTTAGCAATTTCATGGCAAACTCTCTTAGGCGAGCGGCAGATAACAATACTGACGCTTGCATTAGTCTTCGATTTCAAATTAAGCGACGAATTGTAGAGTCGATCGGCGGTCTGTAATCTAGAGATCACTACAAGTCAGAAAACCGAGATAGCGCGGTCAGAAAACGGACTCAATTTTCGGCGAATCGTTAAAGCTTATCTCATCGAGATTTTTTGCCTAAAGCGGCATCGATCATAACACGGGCCACCGCTCGTCGTGCGGTTTAGCCTAAAAACCTGAACGAACCGCCGCACAAGGCCGGCGGGATTCGAAATACCCCAGGCTTGCCCTGGGGATTTGTTATGTTTTGTGGCTAATCGAGGCTGGCGCTCGTCGCACCGTCTGACTATGTTAGCCGACCTGACTGCCTAAGTTATGATCGAAGCCCCCAAAGCACCGTTTAGTCTTGCCCTCAAACGAGGCAATGAGGGAAATAGCAAAATTTGCCAACGAAATCCGCAACCGAGGCGGAAAAGTCGTTCCATTTTGTCGTCACGGATGGAATTGAGTTAAAGAAGACAACCAAAGTCCATCGATAGTAAGAGTTATACCTAGTTTAACGATTACGTTTTCCCCCATGCTGTTTATGATGCCTAAAGTTGCGATGGTTTCGCTTGCAAAGGACCAAACTATGGGTTGGTACCACGCCTCGGGGCTATCTCGAATGGTGCGGTGCTTCCGTTTGGCCGTAGTAGGTTTTCTTTCGACTTGCTGCGCGACGGCTGCACAAGAGCCAGTAGCACACGGGCTACATGACTTAGTTGTCTATGATCCGGGGGCGCATGAGCGCGGTTTGCCGTCCCCGCAATTTGTTGAGGGTGACAATGGCTTGAAAGTGGATATCCCGCCAGCGGTACATATACACCGTTACTATTACAGTGGCGACAAGGAAATTCAGGGTCCAATTATCAATGGCGGCCCAACTGTCGTGGTGGCAAGCCATCCCAAGACCGGTGAGCGAATGTACGTCGACGTTGTGTTGCCAGCTGGCGCACCGCGCATCGCTTACAACAAACACAGTATCACTTACGTTTACCCCAATCAGCGAGTGGCGGTCACTTTCAAGCACTTTCCTTGGGATCCGTGCAAGGCGGTTGTTAGAGTCCAAGGTGGGCGGGGTATTGGACGCAACATGCAGGATGCGCGTGAGCATGTCTCGGAGCATGTCCATGAAGGGCTTGAAAACTCGCCAGCCATTCATTCGGGCAAAGAGGTAGCCGGCGAAGCTAGCGATCTCTTGCATGGAATCAAAGTCTCACTTGGCGACCTGAGCGGGAAAAGTGCGGACGGACTGAAAACGCTGACGAACATGATTCCCGGCGTCACATACCTCAAGAGCAAAGCCGAGCAAGAACCGCAAAAAGACTATTCCAGCTCGATCCGAGGGGCAGGTATCAAGAAGGCACGTGCTGAAACGCCGTTCGTCCCGACCAATCGCTGAGACAAGCGGTGAATGTCCGAGGCCACCGACCGACCTTCGGCAAGTCTTGAACTACGCAATCGCCACAACCGACGGTTTGAAGAGTTAGGCATCCGAAGATCGGGTGCCGTCGCCCCAGAATTCTGAAGGATCAGAGAATGAAACTTGCCATCACAAAGTACTTTCCCGTCGTCGTAATCGTGTTATGTCTCGCGAATATTTTTCTGTTCGGCGTCCGCGGAAAACATGCAGGTACATCGCTTTTACCGGTAGGTAAATCTGAGAAGTTTCAACCAGCTGTCACACCACAGCAGAATACATCACCAATTGCATTAGCTACTTATTGGCAACCAATTGAAAATGGTGTTTTGCCCGAGCGTATACCGAATCAAGATGTAGCGCCCGCCGCCTTCTTCGTTGCCGCCGCAGCCCCTCTTGCGCCGCCCGACAATGAAAAAATCTCTATTACAGCACCAGTAAACGAAACAACTTTCCGAACAATTGGATCCGGTTCATTTCTTACGAATGTGACAAACCCCACTTTTAGTGCTTTGATTCCTGCGGCAGCTCCCATACCTGGCAAAGCGTTGAGTCCAGGTAAATTGACTTGGTCCCGTGACAGCGTCGTTATTACGCAAGCTGTTACTACCGAAACCATTAAAGCTCCTATTTCGACCGCGATCCAACTACGCGAAAATAGTACTAATACAATCAGCGCCAGTTACAAATCCGATGATGGCGCATACGCCTTTCCGTCTAGTGCAATCCTCGTCACATGCGACACAAGGGGTCCGTTGCTGCAACACGCCGAAGTCATCGAAGCTCCAGCAACTGGTATCACGCTTATTGTTACGTTCGACGCAGATGACTTCGACGAAAAAACAGCAACCAGTTCGGCCTTTGATGTCATGCGTCAAAACAAGGACAAAATTTTCAACGAAACGATGTCAATTCAGGGCGCGCCAGTCATCGCTGGGAATACGATTCGGCTGGCGTTTGCTGCATTGCCGTCGGGGCAGTACCAACTGACCCTCAAGAACGATGTACTTAAAGACATCGTGGGAAACTTCGCCGCCCCAAGCGGCAACGCAGCCGTCCCCAGGACATGGACTTTTTCCGTACTGGCCGATCGCAAGTATGGTGAGCACATTGCGTTCCCACCCTACGCGCCACCGAAGCAACAGACGATTCCGCCGGAGGGCTTTAATCCTGGTGACTTTGTCGAAACGCGGGTCGCTCGCCTGTATTATTTTCGCGACGCGCATCGAGTGGCTGAAATCATCAATCGCAATATCCGTTCCTACAACCAAGCGGCTGTGACCTTGGCGGAACGCCGCGCGGAACAGTCCCGCGACGACGCTGACGCGTCGACGGACGAGCGCCGCGAGAAGGAAAGGGCGGCCGTGCGTTCTGCGGAACAGGCTAGAAATGCTGAACAGAAACTGGCTGCTGCAAGAGAGACGCTCAGCGAAGTGCAAGGTCTGAAAAACACAATCGTCGACGGTACGAAAAAGAAGGAAGAAAAAGATGCTAAACTCATTGGCCTTCCTCCTGTGCCCGCAGGCGGTGCGAACGATCCATACGCCCAGGAGCGGATGAAGTTAACTGCGGAATCGGAAGCGCTGAGGAAACGCATTGCGGAGAGCGATGCCAACCTCGCCCGGTTCGGCGGTGACGCGGCTGTGACTGCGCTTGCAGAAAGCGTAAAATCCATGGAGCAGTCCGTCGGCAGTCTGCGGCAGACGGAACTCATCAAGCGGGAAGAGTCTGACAAGTCCGATGCCAAAGAGGCTCGCGCCCGTGCGAAGCAGTTTCGTGACGAAGTGACGGCGGCCGAAACGGACCCCGATACGTACGTCGCTGGCGATATGAATTCCGTCGATCCTGTCACCCAGTGCTCTATCAGCGTCATTGGAGAAGGACTGATTCAAATTCGCGGACCGATCAAGGGGATCAATAAGATCCGAACGATGATGAATCAAATCGATTCTCCCGTCGGCCAAATCAAGATTGGCATTTTCAGCGTGCAAGTGAACGGCGAAAAGGGCGACAAGATGGAAAAGGTCGTCGGCGATGCCGAAGGCGCCATCGACCTGTCGCGATTCCTGGTCAACCATTCGTTGGAATTGCTGCGGAAGGCCATTCAGTCGGAGGCCGCCACGATCGCCAACCAATGTGAAATGGAAGGACATTTCCAGGTCGATCGCGATCGTCGTTACTTGTATTCGTTCTTTGGACGGGACTTTATCGACGAGTTGTACGCGATGAATTCGGAGTTTCTCAATACCGAAAACAAATTGTTGTCGTTGCACGCCATGGACACCGTCAGCTTAAATCGAGCATTGTTCATCGTAGTGCTGGCCAAGAACGATGTGCGATCGCGCATTGTGTCGCGGTTCCTTGAATCCACGAAAACGGAGTTGGCCGACGCAGAATTCGATTTCCGTCGATCCAGTGAGCTAAAGCCCCACACCACCCAAAAACGCTTTCCACCCTGGAATCGGACGCACCTGCCGGTTCATAACCACGACCACAAAGAAGCCATCATTTATGAGGCAGTGCATCGCAACGCCATGCAACGGTACCACTTCCGCAACGTCAGCGGCTTCTTCGACACCGGTTTCGTCAACCCTGACACGATGAATCCGATGCAACGCGAATTCATCCGCTTGGCCCAAATCTTCAAGGCACAGTTAGTCGCCGAAATGGAATGGAAGCAGCGGGTTATGGAGCGGGGTTTGATCGAAGATCGAGCGAACGATGAATCTTTGAGATACGAACTCCTCCAGCAGGTTCATAAGAGAGCGCTAGAACTTGAGCGCGATGCTTACCAAAATCTGGTTGACGCAGCGCAGAAAAACCTCTCTTCGGGAAAACTAATTGAGGAATCTATCAATTCCATGCTTCAGAGTCTTAATAAACAGCAGCAGTTAGAAAGTTTATTGACGCCCTTAAAAATTGAATATGATACGCTATTTGGATCGCAAATACAAAATACGCCCGAAGAAATATCCAAGCTAGCAAACATACTAAAGCCTGTGGCGGAATTGGCTGGCCAAATAAATAATGCTCTCTTGGAGCTTGTAGAATCTCCTTGGTCGACGAACGAAGACAAACAGGACCTAGCCCCGCTAATCGATGAAGTTAACATGTTCCTTACGCCCTATGCGAAATATTTGAAAACTCCCACCGGAGATGAGAAAAACTGGCTACTTCTTGAAGCAGCGGACAAAGTTCAATATCTTTTGAGTGCGCTCAATAAAGGAGTTAAAGGAGAAAAAGGAGGCATAGGCGTCGCAAGACGGCGCGCTCGCGAATGGAATAAAGTTCGACCGATGTTTCAAGAATATCAATTACGAGCAGAGACCCCCAATTCCGAACTGATTCACATCGTGGCGGCGTACGAGAAGTTAGAAGAGTTCCTGAAAGGCGAAAGCCTGGAAGGCTCGCGAGGTGCTATAGAGCTTGTGAATCGGCTAGCGGACTCATACAGCGCGACGTACAATGGACGATTGGCTGATCTACGTGTCGAGCAGGCTCGCATGATCACAAAGAAAACTCGTGGTGATCTTGACCATCGGAAGCTGCTGAACCATCTCATTGATGAACAAGAAGAAAAATTCATTGAGTTAGTAGAGGGTACACGTTCTCACATCGCGGTGATGGACGGCTATCTGAAGCGATTGTCGATTGCGCTGGAGGATGATTTCAAGGTTCAGTTCTACGATCCTGCCTTTGTACGCGTCCGTGACGCCGCACGGTCACGACAGGTGAATCTCGGTCAAGTCGAAAGAACGACGATTCTGACAAACAATCGCGCATTTGCCAAAGTTGATCCGCAGGCCACGATGGAGTTCGACTTGCCGAAGCGACAAATCGCTATCAAAGAGGCGTTCGATGCGGCTAAAGCTTTGGTCGAAGATACGGGAGCGCTAGTCAATGATCCAACTTTTCTGGCGGCCTTTCAAATGATGGGTGGCAGCAAACAACCCACGACGGTTAAGAATATCCTGCCAGGACAATCGCAAAGCACCGATCAGCAAACAATGGGTTTGGCTCCCAAGCCACAAGAAAGTGGTGCACCTGGATCGGCACTACAAAGTCTCGTGCCAGAACCCTCCATCTACAAACTGGAGACAGGGACTGGCTTTCAAATTAGACCGGTGATGCAACCAGATGGTGATTCGGTCGTCTACGACTTCGACTACATGTATACTACAAACATTCGAGAACCGGTCCGAGCCGACGAAAAACATATTGGCCGCATCAAACGCCACTTTGTCCATACCGCCGTACAAACCGCGAACTTCGAAATGCGCGAAATCAGTCGATACCAAGTTGCGTTGAAAGTCTCTCGCACAAGCCAGGGTGTACCACTATTACAGAATATTCCCGTCTTGGGAGCAGCCTTTCGCCCGGCCCCTAGCGCGGAGTCATCGATTCAGCAGAACATCATCTTGGGTCAGACCAACGTCTATCCGACCTTGTTTGATTTGATGGGGCTGCGCTGGGCGCAACAAGTCGTTGATCTAGATCACACCTCGTTGCTGGAGGCTGAGCATGTTGTTCGCGGACGTCAAAAATCAATGCGCGACTTTGTCTTCGAAGAATCATCAGCGCGCGTGGATGATTTTCTGGGCCTCCAAAAGAAATCGCCGAACAGTTATCGGACGGATTTGTACCACCCACAAACTCTTTCTTCACCATATCATCCAGGCGGCTACCGTCACCCAAGCGGCGTTCCGGATCCAACCGGAAACAACTTTGAGCGATTTGATCGTCGTCCACCGGAAATGCAAGAACCGCCATACGACCGCTACCGACATCAACCTGTCTATCCCGAGCGCATCGGGCCACAGGCCGTGCCGGAAAGTATCCCCATGGATAGTTTGCAATTGAAACCAGCCAATTGGACACCTTCGGGCAAGATGGAGCGAAGCTCGTCGCTACCCTATTATGAAAAAGTGACAGATCAGAACATGGGCCCGGCCGCAAATCCCAATGTGTTAAGAGCTGTCCGCCAAAGCAAGCCTTGATCGAACCAGTTGCGAAACAAGTAATGCGCGCCGTTGGCTCGGCTTTCATCCAATATGGAAGTTGACAGGGGGCCATTCGCATGTTCCAATAAAAGACTTCACCGATTTCCCTGTAAATTTTTGGTTTTCAAGATTATCCGCGGCTTCGATCAAAACTTAGGCGATGGCGATTACTGTCATCGGCCGCAAGCTTGGATATCGCAGAGGAAATCAACTTTGCTGCTGAACATGTGATTGAGGCCCGCGCCACCACATCTTTAGCGACTATGTATGTTCCCGCACACTTCAAGTGAACTGCCGATAGAACTCAGGAGAATAGCGATGACCGTTACTGCGGAACAAATGAATAGCTACGCTAAATCTACATTACGCGAAAAAGGCGAGTTTGAATTTAAATCGCCACCCAAATCTGGCTTAGATCAGATAGATCTGATCGAGCGGGTAATTAAAGCGCTTAGGCGAGACAAGCTAATCACGAATTCTATTAAGGACGAAGTTTGTGTTTCGTTGAGGCTCCAATACATCCTCAAGCAATACAGAAGTAATCGATTCTCGATTCATTTAATACGAAACACTACTTGGCAGTACTGGATTAAAAAGGACATCGATACGAACTGTGAGTTGAAGGATGTACTTCCATGTCCGTTTCCCTGATTCATTCCCTGATTCAGAGGGAGTGCCTTAAAATCAAAATGGGAAGTTGATGGGGCAACAGGGGACAGAAACAAGATTCGAGTCAGGAACCATTGTCAGTGCGATTCTAAGACAAAGTGTGACTCCGCTGCTTGCGGATGAGATTGGCCACTTTCACGTGGGTCTGCGCTATTTTTTCTCAACGCTCTTCGTTGCAACGACGTCTATTGTCGACTTGGCAGTCGCTGTTTTTCCAGACTTGTCCCGAAGCCCCACTACGAAAGCCATCGTTCCGGGCATCACGTCTGCGGCCACTTTAAATTTAACCTTGATGACTCCTTGTTCGTTCACCGTCCCTTCACCTTCAAACCCTTTGTTGGCTGTAATGATGGGAGTTGAATCATACGGCAATTCCCCACCCGCCGTCATTGCGAGAACCGTGAAGCCCTCGCCAGCTTCCACGCTTTTTTGAGCGTCCACGACGGCGACAGTCATTTTAACTGAACCATCAGTATTGCTGGCGAAATAGAATCCGACAATCGTACCCAGCACTCCGACAAGTACGGTCAGAATCTCTTTGCCTTTTGAAAGGCGTTCTTTCAAGTCTTCCGTATCATCCGCCTCCATGATCACCGCAGCCAGAGTCAGGATCACTGCAATGGCGATTGTGCCGATGGCTATCAGAAAAGTAATCAAACCCCGCGCGCCAGAAACGGATGATAAGAACTCGAGCAATCCGCCCTGTAGTATGCCTGCGACCAGCAGGCCGAAAACCAGAAATGCCATTCCACCAAAAACAAAATACTGCTGATTGGACCCTAGCTTTGCTGTTCCAATGGATGGAGCCGAAGGCCTGCGCACCGCGAAATAAGCAAACAACCACACAACTGCCAGCGCAAAAGAGCCGAACGCAAGCCATTTGGAAAGGGTGGTATAGGGAGAGTTAAGCGTTCCAGTGCCAATTGCCGCAAAGATCGCCCCCAAAACCAGGAGAAGGACGGCAACAATGCCAACAGCGATTCTTCCTTTCGTCGATAACAGCGGCTCGGCCTTCCATGCACCGTTGATAACGGCATTGATTTCCTTGAATTTCTCCGCAGCATCTTGAAATCGGTCGATCGCTTCCTTGAGCTGCGTCATCTCATCATTGGTGTATGTATGCCCGTCTGGTTTCAATTCCGCGACGAGTTGCTCATTGGCCTGCTGTAGTGCGATGTAGTACTTCACCGGAACGACCGGCACGGATTCCAGATCGGCGAGCGCCTTACCAACCGCCTTTGCAGCAGCCCGCACAGACGTTACCTTTTCAGGAAATTCGGCAAGCGCCGCCGCCTTTAATGCATTGTTTTTTGACTGTGCTTCGTGAATCGCAGTTTCGAGCGATGAACTGTTCATTGCTGACCCTTATTTGCATTAGAAACAAACGGAAGTGGCAGTGGTGTGGGTTACTATACGCCGGTCCAGTGAGAGTCCGGTCAATGGGCAATATTCATTCCAGAGCCTATCGCGAATTCAACACGGGGCCAAAGAAAACGGGACAGAACTATTGACATTCGTCGACACAAAAAGGTTCTAAAGGTTTCTCATCCTCCGAGTGGACGATGCTTCACTCCACATCTGCAGCGTACTACGGATGTCGCAGATCGATCGTTATTCGATTGCCAACTGGAGCTACGATCGCTTCTTCGCCGTTCGGCCGAACGGCCTTTATTTCAACTTTTATCAGCATCGCGGCGTGGAATTGTTTGGACCAATTTTTTATGATCTCTTCCTTGAATTTGCCCCCAAGCTCCAATTCTGGATGATCGGCGTCGAAAAATGACGCATTCCCACGCCCCTCGTCGAAGGAAACCCGCTGACCGAGAAGCTTAAATGTCTTTACTGGAGCTCCCTCAGAAGTCCCGATAGTGAAATAATAGTTCATGGAAACCATTACGTCGCTTAGGTTATTCAACGCCCCGCCAGTGCCTGTGAAAACGAGCTCTTTACACGTTTGTCGGTCAAATAAAAGTTTCGAAACACTACCGTCGTCAGCATAAGTTGCGTAGGCTACGAGAGTATTGTGGTCCTGTTCGAAATTAAATTGTTCGTCATGGCTTCGAGCGGCCTGCTTGGCCGATTGAGCCGCTTCGGCAGCCAGCTTGGTTACCTCGCTGAGATATTCCTGAATTTCGGCTTTTGTCGTTGCGGCATCAGCCTGAGATTGCTTTGCAGCAACTGCGGCCTCATTCGCTTCCCATGCCGCCGCTGCTGCCTGATCGGCAGCTTCCCGAGCGAGTTGGACGGCTTCCTCAATTTCGGGTGGGAGTGATACAGGTTGAGCGGTGATTATTTCAGCAATTGGGCCGTTCAACGCGGGTTCCTGAAATAGCATCTCATAGTATCCACCAGCTTGCACCGTTTGCGTCTTTTCGAGCGGCACATGCTCACCCTCGCCGGACTGCACCTGGACGACAACTTCCTTAACTTCGTCGGGCATGAGTCCCGTCAGACTGAAAAGCCGACTGCTGCGATACAACCCCGTAAAATGTTGCGGCTTCGTTTTTATGTCGTTTACAAACACAATGGCATTTTCATCAACCCACACTCGCAGCAACGCATTCGTCGCCAGCTGAGGGCTTGGTTGAGACCCGCCCACCATCGTCTGTGAACCGAGTGTCGTGGTTGGAAAAAGTCCGTCCGGCAAGTGTCCTGTGCTGAAGCCAGACGCAGTGCCAGTATAATTGTTCGCAACGGGTAACACGTTTCGAATCGAGTCGACCACCGTCGTACCAACGCTCCCATAAACGAAAGGATGTTGATCTCGGTATGGATGCCCCTTGAATATTTGGGCATCGACGGCCGGCGCGAATATCAACACACCGATCAACCAGGCAGAACAAAAACAAGGCGACTTCAACAGCATAGTGATTCTCCCCCGCCGATCGAACAAACGCGACCCATGATTGTTCGTTGCGCAGCTATTCGGTCCGGTCAGCAAAATTGAAACGACCGCAGAAACAACGTCCAATGGCGGTTAACGTTAGTTAGTGAGAACCAAAAGTCAAGAAGGAATCACTGTAGTAGCAAAAATGCTCACGCCCAACGCCCAGTCCGGGTTAGTCACGTTGGAAGCGTTTTATCGAAACTATTCGGCGAACGCCATCGACTGTCTAACGCTTCGGGGTCACGAATAAGCCGGGGTGGGACAATTACTGTGGACTATCGATCGTTGTGAAACGCCGAGATGCATATCCACGCGACGCCATGGATACAAACGCGTCTTTGTTCGGACGCATTATGATTCGTACTATCCTAACGGCTTGGCTGATTTCCAACTGGGATCGATTCCGGGGCTGGGAAAAGTTCTTGTTCTGGGTAGAGAACGTTTTCTCGATGGATAGTCGTCCCAATCGGCCCTGCATGTGGCGGGGATATAAGCTGGAAACCGTCAGGGAAGCGTACCTCATATTTGCCGCCAGCCTGAACCGCCAAAGAACGCCGCAAATGTTTGAAGATGCCGTGGTCGTCCCAAGTTTCTACGACGATTTCGCATGGACTAACTCGATTCGCTTCGAGTCCTTCCAAAATAAAGAAGCGACTCCCTTCGTGGATCCCAGCCAGCGTTTGTGGTTTTGTAGTGCGGCCGTTGATTTTGACACATAGTTCGTCAGGTACCCACAAATGTAGTATCGTATTTTTCGGAGCCCTACAGGCACCGCTACCCGAACCTCCAGCCGCCCCCATCGAACACGCCGCAGCCCCCGTACACGAGGCGAGGCCATCCGGAGAACCGTCCGCCGTGTTCGCGACCATAGCGCCTCCGGCACGAGGGGTCGAATCTAGGTTGAAGTGTCGATCTTGGTAGGGATGTCCACCCAATACTTCGTTACGGGACACCGGCAACATGAAGACGAGACCGATCATCACGCTAGACCATAAACGGGGCGACTGGGGCAGCATCAAGATTCTCTCTACTGATAGGACAGTTGCAGACAATGGATCTCTTAGAGTTCCAGGTCGCACAAGTGACAAGTTATTAAACGTGAAAAACGCCGCAAAATTCAAGCTTCAACGGCCCAGCAACCCTAGGTTTTTGAAAACCAATAGTCAAGAAATAAAATTCGAAAATGCCGGGACAATCAAATTCCAGTGCTTCGCTCCATCCCGCGAAGGATCGGCCAATCAACAAATTAACGGCTTTTCATTACATTGACAAAAGACAAGTCGTTAATTTGCAAGCAGTTGGTATCTGGATCCCCGGAGGAAGTAGGCGATGGTAAAGAACCAACGGAAGAGAGGATTCCCTGCTTTTTGAGATTGGTATAGACACGGTGACGAAAGGAAAGTTGTCCATTGCGTCCTTCTTCAAACGAACTCGATCGTTGGAACAACTCGGCTGCCAAGCGTTCTTGTTCCCCAATGTACGATACCTCGTTCTCATTCAACGCCGACAGCGGTCCATCGCGTGCATTGGCCTTTTCGAGAATAGAGCTCGATAGATCCCGAAGTCATTTGCGTTCTTTCGAATCGCTACAACGCCCGGCAACCGAAGAAAAGTAGTAACCGGCTTCGAGGTGATTCTTCCAAATATCTACTATCATGGGAGAGGAGCTGAGCGCGGCAGTAGTTAAGACGCGCCGCCGTTGATTGGCCATTTCGCCTGGGTATTCGCTATTTCTTCTCCGCGCTCTTCGTTGCAAGGGCGTTGCAACGACGTCTATGGTCGCCTTGAAAGTCGCCGTTTTTCCAGATTTGTTCCGAAGCCCCGCGAGTCACTTATACCGACCACGCAATTGAATACGACTTTGGCAACACTGGGGTTAGTGTCTGTTTCGGAATCCTAGGACCTCCAAGCGTGAAATACCGGTCCGACCCTTCGTTGACTAGTCGCGAAAACAATTTCCTTCACATCGAAGAGATCAAGGAGCACGCGCAAGCGTCGCAAGAGCGAGTGAATCAATCCGCAGCAAGAACTCACACTTCAGGTTCGAATGACTTCTGCCAATCAACACTCATTTTAGGTAGTCATAGCGGAGTCGTCGTTATACTTATATATCTTTAGGCAGATTGCATTGGGGCGTCGCACCCGGCGTCGGTGCATTCGTGTCGATTGTCTGCGAACGGCATGTATGCACCTTGTCTGGAAAACGTGTGGAGCCAACGTATTGACCTTGGATTTGGCGGCAAGACGTTTCGCCGGACCTCCAGGATGCCACTGTCCACTCCCAAAAAATCCGGACATCTCGTCGTGAATCCGGACATCTCGTCGTGAATGCGTTGAGATAGTTGAATGTCAATGCATGTTGCAGGCGCGTCGTGGGGATCACTATGGCGATGGCCAAATGGTACTCTCTTTGAGATTCTAGGCGTTTTCCGCAGGGAACGCAGAGCTTTCGGCACGATATTTGCGCTGCTGTTTTGGTTTTCTTTCTACTGTCAAAAGAGAACCAGCATGGCCGAAGACTCACAAAAACAGAACCTCAGCGCAGCTTATGAATTGCTGAAGCAATGGACTGACATTGGCGACGCGGACTCGTTTGAACAACTAGGACCAGCTGCCGTCTACAAGACGAGCGTGGTATTGTGGCTAATGCTCTACCAGCGTCTCAATCCCAAATCTAGTTTGCGCGACGCTGTACTTCACTTTAAAGAAACGGCGCCAGACGAACTCAAGACCAATAAACGACGGCGTGATGGGTCTTTATCAACAAAAACAAGCACCTATAGCGACGCTAGGCATCGCCTAACCTTAAAGACAGCTCTCTGGTTCGAGGAACGCGTGTCGTCGTCCATCGTCAATTCGACGCTACCTTCGTTTAACGAACAACGCGTGTTTCTGATCGATGGAACAACCTTTACTTTGGCTCCCATAGCGGAGCTACAGAGGGAATACCCACCGGCTTCCAACCAACATGGAGAAGGCGTATGGCCAATTGCCAACGTCGTTTTGGCACATGAACTTAGCTCTGGTGCGGCGATGCCTCCGGAGATCGGAGCCATGTATGGCCAAAACGCAGTCTCCGAGACGCGACTCGCTCAAACCCTAATGAAGCGGCTACCAACCTGCTCGATCATCATGGCTGATGCGGGCTTCGGCATCTTCTCGACTGCATATCACGCCAAACTGAACGGCCATGATTTCGTTTGCGACTGAAAAAGGATCGATTCAACCGAATCCTTAAAAGCGCCGAGCTAGTCAACTCAACGGATAGATCGAAAAGTTATCGCGTCGACTGGCTTCCCTCCCCTAGCGAAAGGGTCACGAACCCAGACATACCGTTGGACTGCGCCATTTCGACGATGATCCACGAACTCAAGATAGGCGATGAAAGTATGTATATTGCAGAAAACCTCGGAGCAACCACGCGACAATTACGCGATCTATATTGGAATCGCAACGACATCGAGATCGACATACGGAACATCAAGGTAGTGATTGACACCGAAGAGATACGAGCACAGTCGAATGAGATGTTTTTGAAGGATTTTGCATTATCGATGGTCGCGTATAACCTAACGACTCAATTGCGCCGAGAAGCTGCGAAGATAGCCGATTGCGAGCCGCGAGAACTTAGCTTTACTGGCGTATGGTCAGTGTACCGTCACATGCTTCAGGGGATAGAAGTCAGTGACCCCGGCCAATGGACAGAGCGATTGGATCGTGCAATTGGCTATGCGGCGCAACAGAAGCTACCAAAACGCCCGGTCCGGAGCTATCCACGCGAAGCGTACACGCGTCGAGCAAAATCCACCCACTTCCAAAAACGAAAAAAACCCGAAAAGCCCAATGATTCAGATCCAAAAGCAACAAAGTGAGTGCCATTGGGCGATGGCCCCACTCACGGCACGAAACAACCACGTATCCTTAAGATCCTTGGTTCGAAAAGTTGACACGCCTGGACGATACAGCATACTCAGCCTCTGGCACATTCAGCCGAAAGAGTTGGATTAAAATCGCTGTCAGTCATTAGACAGGTTGCTATTCACCGGATATTCTGAAATCGTCAAATGCTGGCAAGATAGTGCACAATCTTTCTCGGCGAACCACCAGGGTTTGACTATATGCAGACGTTACATGTGCTGTGCAACCACTCCTAATCGATAATGTTCTGAGCGTTACCTCGCGATTGATTGATTCCAAACCCCACACACTCGTGTTGATCCGGTATCCTTAGATTCGACTAGTGCAGCGAAAGGCGACACACATTTCCCGCTCGATGACTATCGATCGGGTATGCGGAATTTCTCGGCATCGCTAACTGCGAGCTCAAGCTTTGAAATGAAGTTAAATTGAATTCGATACCATTGACAATGACTATTTGACGACGAGTGTTTTTAATTTTCTCGCAACGAACGAAGCAACATTTACCTTTAAGGTCCAAGTACAGTCAGACCCGGCTGCGATGCCGATCGAGAATGCGAGTGTCAAATGGGATGAAGACGAATCCGATCCGATTCCTGTTGCGTAACTTACGATTCCGAGTCAGTCACGCGACCCCGATTTCGAGACGAGTGTGGAGCGAATGGCGTTCCATCCTTGGCATGCGTTACCGGAACACAGGTCCATTGGTGGCCTAAATCGACTTCGAAAAGCAGTCTATGAGGCAAGTTCGACGCGACGCGTTGGAGCTTGCCCGGTATAATTGGAGCTTGCCCGGTGTAAATGACCAAGAAATTGCTTCTAGTTTTGAATGAGTTGTTTGAATTTTAGACCAAGAAATTGAGAATGGGAGACAAGCGAAATGTTTGATACACTGGTTAAACTTGCGAGCCTTGGGGCGAGCGGAGTTTGCGTTCTTGCGATCTTCTGGGTCGGACATCTGATTGCAAACGTGCCAAGAACTGCAAGTCGTGAGCAGCACAAGACCCTGAGACTGTACATGGGTATGACAATCGTGATTGCCGTGATTGCATTTGCTAGCGGGCTGGCCAACGCGTGGTTCAATTCAAACGCAATCCAGAAAGTTGAACAGCAAAAAGAGGCTTTATCGAATGACCTTGAGCAACTCAAAGACACTTCGCAGAAAACGCTTGCAAATTATCAAGCAGCTCAGGCTCGCAGCAAAGCAATTGTCGAAAGCCTAGCTGCAGTTCTGGATGAGAAAGTACTCGCAGCACGTGCTGAACACGCTTCAGACGAACTCAAATCACACATACGCATCCTAAAGGGCAGCATCGAACGGCTGAATGCAGGCACTTTGCAAGATGGCTCGCCAACACCACAATGAGAATTTCAATAACCATCTGAAACTTGATATCGGTTAGTCGTGAAATATTGGCACCGGTTGTCGCGAAGAATGGTTTTGATGTTGGCGATGTTTTAAATTCCGACTCCTTCGAATTGCAAACGGTCGAGAACGGGCAGGCATCCATTCGTTGGCAGGAACACACGAGCGACTCTCCGCAGTCAAGTTAAGTGGATGATTCCCTTTTCCGAGTCCCGCCGCGAAGCAGCGTGAAGCAGGCATTGCCGACTCGAATTACAACACGTTTAGCGTAATGCTCATACCACCCACCTCCGTTTCGTCCTCCGGCCGGATGGCGACCAGATGACACGTCAGCCGATCGCCACTCGCCAAACTCTCGGGCAGTCGCAGGACCAAGTCGGGAAGCATGAGTGACGCGGGCGGCAGGTCCAGCAGCAGAGATGCACGACTCCCTAGGGGAAAGAGCATTTCGGTCACGGGCTCTTCGTCCGCTGGCGACCTGCTGCTTTCGTGACACAGGACGAACCGTCCTGAAGCAGTTTGGCCGAAAACCTAACTCGCACCGGTTTGACACGCCGGAGCGCCGAACATGCGGCAGTATCGAGAAACCTAGGTGGAAGTGAACCAAGTGTCCACCGAACAACGACCTCTACTATGAGCGGTAAGTGTCGCAAAAGTCGTGCACGATTGTGCACGAATCAGGGTGATAACGCGTGCACAACTGTGGATTTTGTGCACGCTATGGACGCGACCTCTTTTTTGTAAGTCGTGATCTGACAGTACTTAGCGAGCAACTCAAAAAGTACGAATGCCGTCTTGGGGTGGTAGAGGTCGTGGGTTCGAATCCCGCCGGTCCGATTTTATTTTTTCCCTTGCGAATCGTTGATAGAACGACAACCTGACTGCCAGTCAGAGCGCTGTTTTCCATAGTCCAAAAGTCTGTAACTTACAGACTTGCAGATTGGGAGCATCGCAAAATGGCACGAGAACCAGGTTATTGTTTGCACAAACCGTCAGGAAAAGCCTACGTCAATTTGGGCGGGAAAGTGCATTATCTTGGCGTCTACGGAACGGACGAGTCAAAAGAGAAGTATCGGGCGATCAAGGCCGAGTGGCTTGTAAATCGTCACGCAGGGGCTTTTGCTCCAGTGGCATCGACCGGACACTCAATGGCGGAAGTTGTCTTGGCTTTTCTCCACCACGCCAAATCCTATTACACCGTCCAAAGTGTGTATTTGAATCTAGAAAGAGCGTGCTGGCCGATAGACGAAATGTACGGCAGTCTAAATGCAAAGGATTTTGGGGTTGTCCAGTTTCGCGCCTGCCGAGATTGGTGGTTGAAGAATCCGAAGCGAAGCCGAGGATATATCAACGAACATGCAAGGCGACTTTTGGCTATCATCAAATGGGGAGTTGGCCAAGGTATGGTGCCTCCATCGGTCTATCAGGCTTGCAAGTGCGTCGAGACTCTCAAGGCTGGTCGGACGACTGCGCCCGAATCCCAAAAGGTTACGTGCGTGCCTCAAGTCTTAGTCGATGCGACATTGCTTTGCCTAACGCCGATCGTAGCGGACATGGTTAGGCTGCAACAATTGCTTGGCTGTCGTCCTGGTGAAGTGTGTTCGATAACTCCAGCAATGGTGGATCGATCGACAGAAGTTTGGACGATTACACTCGACAGCCACAAGAACGCGTGGAGGGGCAAGACTCGTACACTCTACGCAGGGCCTAAGTCGCAAGCAATTTTATCGAAGTATCTTTTGCGAGCTGAGAACTCAGCGTGCTTTTCGCCAATTGAAAGTGAGAAGCAACGTCTAAAGGCAAAGCACGAAGCAAGGGTAACACCGTTGAATCAAGGAAATCGACCGGGGAGCAACGTGGCAAGAAAGCCACGCACTAAGCCGGGGCCGGCATTTACGACCGGAACATATGCTCGCTCGATTTTGTACGCGTGCAAGCGTGCTTTTCCTTCACCCAAAACACTTACGAAGGAAGCCGAGAAGCAATGGAACGCAGATCATTCTTGGAGCCCTAATCAACTCAGACATTCAACTGCAACATTTATCCGAAAGGAGTTCTGCGGATCTGGATTCGCTGGGGTGTCGTAACCGTCGTCGATTCGACCTTGAACGCGGCTTTGCTGATAGCTTTGCGTTCGATTTCTTTCGGATCAAGCGTCGTGCCACGTTCGTCAGCAGCTCGGATTAGTCCAGCGATCAGCAGAACATGCAATCCACCATCGACCGCGTCGCCCGACCAACCATACGGGGCTCCTTCAAACTTGTCCCGAACCTCTGCCCCTTTTTTGCCAGGACCGATAAAGGCCAGTATCGTTTTGCATACAGGGTTTTGAGCAGGTTCGCCCTCATAGCCCACTGCCTTAAGAGCATCCGGGGCACCCTTTTTGGCATTTGCGTAAACCTTGCCCCAACCATCGTGGTCAGACACGCTAAACTGCCGAAACAGTCGTTGCAGCGCCTTTTCCGCTGCCTCACCAATCATGCCCTGTAGGTCATTGCCAGTGATCTCGGTCCCACCCCCTTGAAATACACGAGCACCTGAGAACGAATCGTCCAGTAGCTCGCGAATCTTTCCTTCTGCGGTCTGCTTCGTGGTCTCCATTGCGGCCTTGGCCTCAACGCCTTCCGCCGTGTTGGGCGAACCGCGTTTGTCCAGAGTTGCAGAGGCGGCTTTGAAATCAATTAAATGATGGCGTAAATCGTCGGCGGATCGTTTTGGGATGAACACAAAGACGGTAGGAGATTCGTTACCGGCTTGGCGTGCGTCGACCCGTACAGAGTTTTCATCGATGGACCAACCGTCGCGTACCCAGACGTAAACACGTTCCGCCGAGTCCTTGGGTAGTGTTGCGTCGAAGATGTTGGAGATTTCGCGAGGCACCTTCGATGCCCCCTGCATTAACGATACTTTCTTGACCAGTTCACCAAAACGGCGCTTCACACGATCGTCCCGTTCCGCATCAACACGATGCGATTCATTTGCGAGTTGATTCCGCTGGCTTAGAAATTCGTCGTTCCATGCTGCACTCTCCTCGGTCTGGATACGGTATTGGTCTCCAACCTTGATGAGCAGCTCACATTTCTCCAGTAACGAGGGCAGCTTGGTACGTAGAGCACTACTGCCGGCGGATAGGTCCTCGACCAGCAGATCCGCCAGTGTATCGATCGTTGCGCGTATGCCGATTTCATTGTTGTTGCTGGATAGCTTGGTAATCAGAAAAACAAGCCCGCAGGCTCTGGCCTTAAGGCGTTCGTCGTCGGTACCCTTGATCCATGTCATGGTCCGCTCGTGGACTTTGCGGGGTAATACGCGTGCCTGTAGAAGCTTGTCAGCGGAATCAAAATACAGGTAGTCGGCAGGGATAACGTGCCCAACCTTCGCATCCAAGTTGGTTTGGATCACTTTGTGGATCATGCTGAGCTGATTTCGCAACTGGCTATCGGTACCAGTCTGGTCCATGACGCGAAGCGTGTGCTCCCAAAAGCGACGACGGACGGGGAGAATCGGGTAGTCTTGTGGAAAGAATGCGATGTCCTGTTGGCGGTGTCCAATGCTGGTGCCAGACAAATGGCGTGAAATCTCGCCCAGATTCTTTTGCATCACTTCATCGATCGACTGGAGGGCACCCGGCTTCTTGGCCAGAATAACCTTGCGGATAACAGCGTCGACGTCGGCGTCGGACAATTCGACTCGGACGGTAAAACGCCCTTCGAGCTTCTTTAGATTGGCCGTCCCGGTGACCGCAGTCTGGCCCGTACCGATGAAGAGCATCTTGCCACCGATGTTTTTGCAGCACGCTTCAACAGCCTCCTGCACGTCGATGGAACGCTGGACATCGTTGCCTATAAATTGTTGTATTTCGTCCAGGACGATTAGGGTTAGAGGGAAATTGCCGCCCACGGTTACCGTCTGGCGAATGGCCTTAACCATGTCGTCGCTGCTGATATCTTGCACGAAGGGGTACAAGTTGTTTAGAGTCTCCACGCAAGCACTGACTGACGAGAATAAGTTCGGCTTGGCTGCGACTAGCGCTTTGTGCAGCCCCTCTGCGACATAGAAATTGTCCAGCTCTTCTTGCCAGTTGTGTCCTGAGGTCTCGACGGTAGTACGCACCGAGTCATAGATATTCTCGTGCTTAAGCCACATTACGAAGCGGGCTAGTGGGTATTGTTCTGGAAGCCCAGCCGACTTGAACAAGATTCGTAGTAGGGCCAACCGAACACTGCCACTGGCACCAGCCCCCAGGGTCCCGGATGCTGCATGGAGCCCACCGTGGCGTTTGGCCTGGGTCGTGAGCTCTTTGAGCAGCTCGACGATATTCTGCGGTAGGCTTGCAATGCTTTGTGCGGTGGCCCCGTCTGAAAACTCCGTGTTGATCCACAATGCCCGCAGCATCTTGACCAAGTGCGACTTGCCGGAACCATAGAAACCACTGACCCACACTGCCGGCTGCTGAGCCTGGCTAATGTTCTTCATGTAGGTTTCAAGAATGTGCTCCAATCCTTTGGAATACTGGCCATCGCACACAAAAGTCTCAAGCTCGTACCGCAAGACGGACATGGCAAGTTCCGTCCGCTCGTCATTGACACTGGCGACCCCCTCGTTAGCCAGCTTGCGATTCGACGGATCTTTGAAGTAGATTTCGCGGTTTTTCATGGATGAACCTAGTGGGCGTCTTTATCTGCGGTAATGGGTATGGCTAAGTAGTTCCAACCGTCATAGCCATCAAGGAGCCGGTAGTTGTTGTCTTCAAAACTGCCAGGGAAAAATACCACAAGTCGTCCTGGTACTAAGGGGGCGAGTTGTTCGACAACGCCCTTGACCTTGAGGAAGCCGAAAAGGCTGCCAACGCCCTTAAGTGCGACGACGTCGTTTTCGGTCGGGCGATTTTCATTGAGGAACGCTTGAAAGCGGTCCACCAGATAAGTCTGATACGTTGGCAGGATGGACGACATCAATTGTGGCTGCTTGAAATAGCTTTGCGCATATCTGAGCTCGGACAACCAAGTGGCAAAGGTATCGGTTAGGTCAAAAAGCGACCAGCCGTGGCCTGCTTTGGTGGTTGCCAGCTCGTATTCGTCGATGCGTGCCCGGATTCGCAGTTCCTCTGTTTCATGATAGACGCAGAAAATCACGCGTTGGGCCGCAGCGGCGTCGTCTCGCCACGGCACTTCGATGAAACGCGAATAGGAGCCCAAAAGGCGTTTAACTCTGCTCACGGACCCATTCCTGTTCTGTGCTTGTTAGCAAATTAGGAAACAAGATTTCGATAACACTGCCGATCCTTTTGCAGACTATCCAACCTCGGCGAGATGCTGTTTCGGCTAGTTCGATTGCCTGTTCGACTGAGCAGTCCAGGAGCTTGACGTATTCCGATTCGAACAGAGTTTGCCCGCGTGAGCCGCAGACGTACCCCATGTACAAGGCCAGTGCAACGGAACCAGGGGTTGCAGTGGCCTTTAAACGTGTTTTTGGTACTCGCCCCGATAAGTGGCCGGCATTCGCCCACGACGCCAGTATTCTCTGTGCAGCGGCTTCACGCGTCTCATCGCTGAACCGACCTGGAGAGTTGCCCTCCAAAAACTCCTGCATTTCCTTGCAGGCCAGTGTTGCACCCTCTGGCTTTTCCAAAACGAATCTTCCGGTGGATCGCAGGACGGAATCACGTGCGTGGGCAACCAGGAACGCGAGAAGCGGCTGCCCGTCAGGATCCCTCCCCCAGAAATACCTCATTGCGCGGTAGATGGGTATGGATGGATCGAGAGCATACAGGCCCCGTAAGTGCCTTAGCGTGAGCTGACGAGTCCTCTTAGAACGTTTACCAAGACAGTTGTCATCTACGATCGCCGTCGCAAAATCGAGCTCCGTAGCCAACGGATTGGGTACTTGCAGTAGCAACTGCCGCAATTCGTCCAGCATCATCGAACGAGCGAGGTGGGTGCCGCCACGATCAAAACGGAACCCGAACCTGGAAATGTTCTCATCCCTTTGGCTAACGGGTTTCAGCATGCGTTGCCCTTTGGTCGCTTGCTTGTCCAGACATGACCCAATTATCGATTTCTGTCCTTTGGAATTTCCATAGGCTTCCGACCTTGTGTGCGGGCATATGCTTGCGATCGATCCATTTGTAGACCGTGTCACGCTTGATCCCCAGATAGTCCGCGATTTCATCAACGGACAGCCAGCGATCCAATACTGAATGATTCATAGCGCAAGCCCCCGACACGGTCGAATGTCCAATATGTCCGTTTTCATTGGGCTGTATGGTAACGAAATGGGAAAGGCTGCGGAATCGGGCGACCTGCAAATTGTGTTCAAGCTGGCGACTGCGAGCCATCTAGCCGATTGGAACTTGATCGAGTCGGAGTGGGAAATTGCGAGTCGTAGTGGAGTTCGGACAGCATATGGCTACGGCGGCGAGGAAGGCCTGCTAGGTCGATGATGACTTTGCAGCCCGCTTCTGTCACTCCACTGCCGCGTCAAGCAAACTACGCTGACACAAAATTAATCAAAAAGAAACACGGACAAGCCGACTGCACCCATCGCCGGTTGTTACAATTTTGCGGCCCACAGTCATCAAAAAAGCATCGTCGTGGAACTTGTTTCCGTGGTCGACCATCTTCACCCGCCTTGACGCAACACTGCAGCTACCCCAAAAACAAGAAAAATCCTCATGCGACCAACGTCTTTTGTTAGGACTCGATCATCGGTTAATGGGAAGCAAAAACAATCGATCTTGTTGCGACAAAAACTGCGGGCACTGCTCTTCGAACAGCTCGAAGACAGGCGAATGTTGGCGCAGGTGCAATGGATTTCTGACACTTCTAGTTTTTGGGACGTACCCAGTAATTGGAGCACGGGTAGCGTCCCCACTTCAGCCGACGACGTACTCATCGATCGCGGCGCGGCGAACCCGGTAATTAACATTCGTAGCGGTGTCCAGTCGATAAAAAGCCTACAGAGCAATGAGACGGTGATCCTTTCCGGTGGCTCGCTAAGCGTTGAACAAACGATACTGGGTAGCAGCTTGTTAACGCTCGCCGGGGGAGCCCTTGCGAATTCGGTGATCGATGGATCGAGGTTAGGTTTCACCAGCTTGGGCGGAACGTTATCTGGCGTAACGGTCAGTGGCGACTTCACTCTGTCAGCTGAAAATTCGCAGGTGTTGATCGCTGGCGGGACGACTTTTGACAATGCACATATGCTCGGTAACTACAGCGGTATTGGCTTCGCGCCTGGGCAAACACTTTCAGGCAAGATATTGTTTGAGGGTTCTGGGACTGGGTACCGCACGGTGGAGATGAACGGGACGAACGGATTGTTCATCATAGGCCCAAACGGAGCGATCAAGACGGCATCTGACTTTAAAGGAAGCGGCCAGATTGGAATCAACTATCGATTTGGCGGTTCGATGACGTTGGTCAATCAAGGCCTGATCAGCTCGGAAACCAACGGCCAGTCCATTTTCCTTTTAGCGCCGAGCCAGACCAATTCAGGGACCATTCAAGCGATCAATGGCGGGGTAATCACTCCGAGCATCAATCTCGCATACCGTTCCAGTGGCGTCCCCTCAGAGGTCGGAGCCAACGATACCATCGCGAAGGCTGGCCCCATCGCGCTGACGCCTAGCGGGGCTGGGCATAGTGTGGGAGTGATAAGTGGTACCGTATCTATTAGCTCGGACGTCGATACCTTTCAACTTGGGAATATGCGCGGTGGCGACATCGTCAACCTGTTGATTACTCGACCTGCGCATAGCATGCTCGATCCAAAGATCGAATTAAGGAATGCCAATGGAACAATATTGGCGTCATCAACGGGCACAGGAACCATCCATTGGACGCTTCCGCAGAACGACATGTACTATGTTGCGGTATCAGCGAATACGGCAGCCTGGGCCGACTGGCGGTCAACCTATGTCTTGAATGTTGATGTAGCCGACGCAACGGCCCCTTCGGTGATCAGTACGACGTTGCCGGGTAGCACTGCGGCCAGAGGCGTCACGGCACTGGACAGTTTTTCCGTCACCTTCAATGAAGATCTCCTACCGTCAACTGCCAGCAACCCAAACAACTATAGCCTTCGCGAGGCTGGTGCAAACGGCACCTACGGCGACAGCGATGACACAATCCATGCACTTGCACCCACTTATGCAGGCCTGGGTTCCCGGACCGTAATGCAGCTCCTCAGCGTTAATCCACTCCAGCCCGGACGGTACCGGTTCCAGACATTTCCTGCTTTGACCGATCGCGCTGGAAATTCGGTCCTATCCTTCACCAGCGAATTTGTCATCGAAAACCCGCCGACGGGTACTATTGAAAATTTGGGGAATGATTCCATTCCTGGGGCGACTCCTTTGCCGATGACCGAATTTCCGGCGGGGAGTGGGTTCTTCACGTCCCTCGGCGTAGCCTCGCTGGCCCACTCCTTCTCATGGGATGATGACTACTGGCGTTTTGAAGCTCAAGTCGGCGATAGCCTCACGGCGGCGATTGAGGGCGATTCGGCGACCCCTTCCGTATACCTTTATAGCGCCTCCAATTCCTTTCTGGCAACCAGCCCACAGAATTATGTCATTGACGCGCCCGGCAATTATTATCTGCGAGTTTCTGGGAATGCCACCCAATATCGGCTCCGAGTCGACCAGACGCGGGGGGCACAACTGGAGGTGGAAACCAATGACAGCCAAGCCGATGCGACCACATTGACCCTTTCTGGGACCGGTGGGGCAGCGACCGCCCGGGTCAGTGGAGCGTTGCCGGCAGGCGACTCGGCAGGCGACTACTACCGGCTGACGAACCTATCGCTTGGGACAACGATCTCGCTAAGTCTGGCAGTTCCTTCGTTTGGGACAGCGGGCCTTTCGGATATCCGCTTGAGCGTGTTTGCGAGCGGAAACGCCACACCTGCCGTCACGAGCACAACCGGATTACTGAATTACATCGTAGCCGCGGATGGGACGTACTTTGTTCGAGTTGAAGGACTGGCGAAGCGGGCGCTCCGGGCACAGTATGTTCTGACGGCGAGCGTAGCGGATGGCGTCGCCCCGATCATCACCGATCTTTCGTTGCCCACAGCCGACAGCGTTTCCACCGAGATCATTGACAGGTTCAATGCGACCTTTAGTGAGGACCTTGTCGCAGGAACGGTGAATGATCCTGCCAGTTATGATCTTCGAGCCGCCGGCGTGGACGGATTATTCGATACTCGGGATGATCAGGTCTATACATTGGCAACGAACCCCATCTACACCAACGGCCTTACTGCCAATTTGCGAATCACCGACGGTCCGCTGCAACCCGGAAGCTACCGGTTTACTGCCAACAGCGCTGGGGCTACCCGTTTACTCGACCGTGCAGGCAATCCACTTGCAAACTCATTGGTGCGATCGTTCACGATCAATCCGCTTAGTCCTTTCGTCATTGAGAACCGAAATAACGACTCTATCGCAGGGGGAACGCTGCTCGGTACCCCAATCACACAAGGCACCCCAGTCGCACGGGGCGATGGCTCATTCACACAGGGAGCGTCGTACGACATTGGCACGAATCCGACCCATTTGGTATCGGGCGATTTGAACGGAGACGGCAAGCTGGACGTAGTGTCATCAGACTATGGTTCTGGCACAGTATCGGTGTTGCTCGGTAACGGCGACGGAACGTTTAATGCGGCGGTCAGTTACGCAGCCGGTTCCAACCCAATCGAAGCAGCGATCGGCGATCTCAACGGAGATGGCAATCTTGACGTGGCAGTCGCCGATTACGGATGGTGGCAGGTTTCTATCTTGCTGGGCGATGGTGACGGGACACTCCAGGAAGCGACGAGTTATGCCGTCGAGTCATACCCGCGAGGAGTCGCTATTGGCGACTTCAATGGAGACGGCCAAGCGGACTTGGTAACGTTTAACGAGAGCAGCGGCAACGTATCGGTGCTGCTTGGAACAGGGTCAGGGATCTTCGGAACTCCGGTAAATTATGCAGCCGGTGGTGGCCAAAGTCGGGTGGCAGTTGGGGATTTGGATGACGATGGGAAACTGGATCTGGTGACGGTCAACCTCTTCTCGGACACAATCAGCGTTCTGCGTGGTACGGGGACAGGGACGTTTGGAACGGCGGTAGAGTACTCGACAGGTTCCAATACATCCCCGCGCGACGTGGTTCTAGCGGACCTGGACGGCGACGGCAAGTTGGACGCAGCGACAGCAGACTACTGGGGATTGGCAAGCGTGCTGAAGGGGAATGGGGACGGGACTTTTGTACCAGCAACCGGAGCCATCTCGGGCAATACCGATTATTATGATCCGTACCAATTGGCCGTAGGCGACTTCAATGGGGATGGTCGTCCCGACTTGGCGGTGGCTGGTTACGGGCAGAGCCAGTTGTATGTACTGATCAATAGCGGCAATCTGTCGTTTGGTTCGCCGGTTGGATATGGTTCGCCGATTGGATCCAACCTCAGCGGCAATCCGCTGAGCGTTGTGGCCGGCGATCTGGACGGTGATGGGGTCATCGACTTGGTGACTTCGCGGCACCCAGAAAGTGGCGTAACCGTTTATCGTGGCAACGTTGTTTATAGTGACAACGTTGAGGTACGGCTAACAGAGGATCCGGCGGACACTGGATTGCGTACCGGTTTTGGTCGCGGCAACTTGTCGACGTACAGCACCGATGTGGACTACTTCGCCTTCGACGCCTTGGCTGGAGATCGGTTCACTTTGGGTACCGAGACGCCAGGCCAGGTAGGGTCAACGGGGTTGCGGTACGCCCTATACCAAGAGGACGGCGGATGGGTTGGCGAGTGGGACTCGGACTGGAGAGGGAATTTAACGACTGACCCGGTGGTACTGCCGGTGGCAGGCCGATACGCGCTCAAGGTGGCTTACAAATATGTCTATGGCTATGAAGGCGAGTACCGGTTCCGAATCGCGCTTACTCCCCAAACGCTTCAGCCCGAAACCGAAAACAACGATGATACGGCAAACGCCAACATCGCTATATTTACCCTCAACGGTGCGACTCTGACGGCAACCGTAACTGGTTTTTTGGCGACTCCCGACACAAGTGGGGATTATTACAGCATTGGGAACTTGACTGTGGGGACTACCGTGACGACAGCCGTCACGGTACCGAGCACAAGGCCGCTCAACTCCGTCGTCACTCTTTTCCGCGGCACGACCGAAGTTAGTTCCGCGAACGGGGCCTACCTAATCCCAACCGGCGGCGAGGGCGCTTATTTCGTTCGTGTGACCGCCGCAACGGGAACAGCGGGCCTGACCTCACAGTACATCTTGCGCATGGACTTAACGGACTCGATCAGCCCATTTGTTACCGCTACGACGCTTCCCGCCGACGGAGCGACCATCGAATCCGTGTACGATCGTTTTAGCCTTTCGTTTAGCGAGGACATGTCGGCCATCACCGTAAACGGAGCGAACTACGACCTGCGATCCACAGGCGCGGACGGATCGTTTGGCACGCTGGACGACGACGTCTATGCCATGGGTTCGAATCCGGCGTATATTAGCGGCGCAAACGTTGCACTGCGAGTCGCCGACGGGCCGCTCCAACCTGGCACGTATCGTTTCACCGCGACCAATGGACTGACGGACCGGGCTGGCAACCCACTGGCAGAGATCTTTCGCCGTACATTTACAGTCGTGGCGGTCGCGCCGTTCGTCATTGAAAACCGAGACAACTATTCCACTGACACAGCCACACTGTTGGCAACGGCCAGTGATCCGGCCGTCCCTGGACTACGCACCGCTTTCGGTCGAGGATCCCTTTCAACTTACTATGCCGACGTTGATTACTTCCGATTTACTGCCGATACCGGCGATCGAGTCACGGTTGGGGCGGAGAACCCACTTTCACCGATATATTCCGGTTTGTCTTTCGAACTTACCACAGCGAGTGGGGAGATCATAACCGGATGGTATTCAGACTATTATGGCAACCTGCAAGGGAGTTCAACGACTTTGCCCTCGGCCGGGACTTATTTTATACGAGTTAGATATCGCAACGCGTATGAGGGTGAGTATCGATTCCGACTGACGCTGGCTGCGCCGCCCATTTTGCCCGAGGTCGAGCCCAACAATGCGAACTTCAATGCGAGCGAACTGAACTTGGATTCCACTGGAGCTCAGCGTTCCGCCAAGGCTGCTGGATCGCTACCAAATGGTGACTCAGCAGATTATTTCCTGCTAGGGAACCTTGGCGTCGGCACGGTCATTGAGCTTTCAACCTTAACGCCAAACGCAAACTCATTGTCCCCACGCGTTTCCGTTGTCCTTGATCCGAGTACCGTGATGACGGACGGTGATGGGATCGCAAGCGACACATTTGCCCATGTAACTGTGCAGACGGCAGGCAAATATTATGCGAGAGTGACCGCAAACTCTGGCGCAGGATTTAGCTCGCAGTATCTCTTGAACGTGACGCTGACCGACGCAAACGCTCCCAACATTCTTGCTACGTCACTCCCGGATGCGGGCACGACTAGCACGGCACTCTTGGATCGATTTACTCTTGGGTTTAGCGAGGACATGGCCGCTACCACGGTAAACACTGTGACGAGCTATGACCTACGAACGTCGGGCAGCGATGGCATCTTCGATACAGCCGACGATCAAATCTATTCGCTCAGCGTCACGCTGGCCTATGCGAGTGGTCTGACTTTAAATCTGCGAGTGACCGACGGGCCACTACAGCCTGGCGTCTATCGATTCGTTGCTACCAACGGCCTGAAAGATGTTTTTGGCAACGTGCTCGCCAATTCATTTGTTCGAACATTCACGCTGAATCCGCAATTTGGATTCACCATCGAGAATCGCAACAACAACACTGCTGCAACTGCGACTATACTCACTCCGCGTGAGGAACATGCGGGTTTGCGTACGGTCGCCGCTCGCGGTAATTTATCGGACAGCACGGACGTTGATTATTATCGGTTCACAGGCACGGCTGGGGAAAAGTTTACGCTCTGGACGTATCTTGAGCTTCCGGCTGGAACGAGCCTGGTTTTCGAGTTGCTGACGTTGGAGGGGGATTCCGTTGCCCGTTGGTATTCCCACTTAGATGGAAACCTGCTGACCAAAACGTTGCCAAGCACAGGTACGTTCGTTCTGGTCGTTCGGCACAACTACGGCTCCGCAGGCGAATACCGACTCCACATTTCGATGTTGGCGCCGGAAGTCCAACCCAAGTTTAATCTGCTGATCGAAGGTCTGACCGCCCCAGCTCAATGGCGTTTGGGGCAAGCAGTTCAGATCGACTATACAGTCCGCAATGCGGGCAATGACCCGGTGAGCGCTCTGTTCGGCGAGGAGATTCGTCTAGTGGATCTGAGCGGCTTGACCGCGCCAAAGATTTTGACCTCCACTTGGTTCTTCCGTAATCTGGCCGCCGGGGCCAGCCTCAGTCAGAGTCTGAGTGTCAACGTACCAACGCTATGGCCGGGTAACTGGCGGCTCGAAGTGGTGGCCGATCGTGGCAACTACATCAATGAGTCGAACGAAACGGATAATATCGCAACGCTGAATGTCTCCGTGGTAGCGCCAGACTTGGTGGTCGGATCGTTGGTCACAACCGGCTTGCTACAGGGTGGAGAAGACATAAGCTTGCAGTGGCTGACCCGCAATATAGGCAGCGCGCCGGCCAGCAACGTACGCGAAAAGATTTATCTATCGCTGGATCGTCTTGTTGGGTATGGCGACACATTGCTGGGCGAACGCAGCATCGCTGGGCTCGCGGTCGGAGCGAGCGCCGTCGGGTCGCTGGCCATCAAGTTGCCAGTTGATCTGCAGGGGGCGAGGCGCATAATCGTTGTTACCGATGCCGGCAATGACAACAACGAAGGCAGTCTTGGCGAACCCAACAACCAGGATATCTTGAGCCTTTCTATCGCCCGCGACTACTTCGCTGACTTGGCCGTTATAAACGTCACGGCGCCTGCCCTTGTGATCGATGACCCGGCCAGTCTTACGATTGAATGGACCGTCCAAAATGTGGGTGTAGGTGTTGGCCGAACGACGAGTTGGACCGACCGCGTCCTCTATTCCACCAACTCCGTGCTGGGGGATAGCGACGATCTTGTGCTGGGCAATGTACTGCACACAGGCGGCCTTGCCGTCGGCGGTCATTACACGCAGAGTCTGAATTATCAATTCGGTCCGGCCTTCACTCGGCACGGGAAAATCTACGTGCGGAGCGATGCCACCGGTGCCGTGTGGGAGA
>Ga0247840_10000180_pt1 | contig 128306 bp, 132 predicted proteins | sample LaCruzMarch2015__FD_192404 | JGI IMG/M metagenome (GOLD analysis project Ga0247840, IMG submission 192404) | Freshwater microbial communities from meromictic Lake La Cruz, Castile-La Mancha, Spain - LaCruzMarch2015_17m | ecosystem: Environmental > Aquatic > Freshwater > Lake | place: Spain... | reverse complement strand
TCGTAATAGAATACTTCAGTCTCAATTCATTGATGACTTGATACTTTTCCTTTGTCGTCTTAGGTAGGCTACTGCTTTTTTTATATCTTCATAAACTCTGATAATTGAAATCAGTTCCGCTTTACTCAGACTGCTTAGATTTACTTTCTTTGGCCGTCCTCTTGTTTTTCCTCCAAATTTCTTTCGACCCCGGTTATCGATGGTCGTCCCATACTCTAGATATTGATTCCTCCACCTCCTCAAAATTGAACGACCGCCGAGATCGTATTCTTTGATACAATCCATGAACCGGATTTCTCCGTCAAGATACCTTTTTACGATTTGGTTCTTCTCTTCGATACTGTAAACTTTGTGTTTAATCGTTTTTCTCATTTTGGCTCCTCTCAAAGAAAAACACTAATGCTTATTTTACACTAGTGTCTTTTTTTATCATGTCCGTTTTGAGGAAATACGTTCAATAGAGTTCTTTATTTTTTCGATTTCAACGATTAGTTCTTGTACAATATCTTTCTGAGGTACAGTTCTAATGAATTGACCTTTTCTAAATAGTAATGCCTCATGGTATCCTCCGGCAATACCGATATCAGCCCGTGCGGCTTCCATTGGACCATTGACTGGGCAACCCATTACAGCCACACTGATATCTAGTGAGAGTGTATCAAGATAAACCTCTATTTCTTTAACAATGGGAAGCATATCGTATTGTAGGCGACCACAGGTTGGACAAGAGATTAAATTCACTGTTTTACGATAGAGATTGAAAGCCCGAAGGAGTTGTTTGGCTACAATTAGCTCTTCTTCAGGGGCATCACTGACTGATATTCTAATTGTATCGCCTATACCTTGGGATAAAAGTGTTCCCAATGCGGCTGAAGATTTGATGGCCGATTTAAGTAAAGTACCAGCTTCAGTGACACCTAAGTGAAGCGGATAGGGGAATATCTGAGCCGCTTTTTGATAGGCATCAATTGTTAATAATACATCACTGGATTTAAATGATAATACAATGTCATAAAAACAAAATTTCTCTAATAAATCGATATGATATTTAGCTGATTCTATCATAGCTTCAGCACAAGGTTCAGTATATTTAGCTAAGATATTCTTCTCAAGTGAACCTGAGTTGATGCCTATTCTAATAGGGATACCTTTTTCTTTACATGCATCTACGATTAGTTTTATATGTTCAGGATTACCAATATTGCCAGGATTCAAACGTATTTTATGAATGCCATTTTCGATTGCAATCAAAGCTAGACGATAATTGAAATGAATATCTGCAACTAAAGGTACACTAACATTTTGAACGATTTCTTTAATCGCATGCGCATCTTCTTCATCTAAGACAGCAATTCTAACTAAATCACAGCCTAAAGTAGCTAGACTATTGATTTGCTTGATTGTAGCTTGGATATCTTTGGTTAAAGTATTGGTCATTGATTGGATTAAACATTTGTCTTGCCCACCCAATTGAATCCCTTTTATATAGACAGGTCTTGTTTCAGTACGTTTCATAACATATCCTCGAAAAGAGTATAACACAGATGTAAAAGACATGTGAAATGCTTTATAATAAGCCTATGAAGCAAGTCGATAAATCTAAAACAACATCTAATCTTAAGTTCAATGATGATTATAGTCAGAAAATAGTGGATGTCTCTAAAACTATAAATAGAAGACTTAAAGTCAGTTTAATCGTAATTATTCTGGTTTTTAGCATTATTTGGCTTAATATTTATTCAATTCAAATAGTAAGACAAGATGAGTTTACTGATAAACTCATCACTTATACATCAAGTTTTCAAAGTGTAGCTTCTCCTCGTGGAGAAATCTATGATCGTAATGGTAATATATTGGTTACCAACAGTGAGAGATTAAGTATTGTTTATTTTCCTCCACAAGGCATATCAGATCAATCTGAATGGGAACTTGCTTTAGCATTTTCGAAACACTTTACTGTTGATACAAGTATACTCAATGCACGAGACCTAAAAGACTTGTATATTATTAAATATAGTGATCAAGCAAGTGCAAAGATTAGCAAGTCTGAATGGAACGACTATTATAGTGGAAAACTCAATGATGATGACATATATCAAATGAAACTAGATCGCATATCAGAACTAGAATATAATCAGTTTACAGATCTTGATAAAGCCAGTTATATTGTTAAAACTGCCATGCAGACTTCCCCAGCTAACAATCTTAAAATCATTAAAGAGAATTGTACTTTAGAAGAGGTGTCCTATCTAGTAGAGCATAATGAAGATTATAAAGGCTTTGATGTTCGAATCTTCTATGATCGCTCTTACCCTAACAATGATCTGCTTCGAACCCTATTAGGGAATGTTACAACCAATAAACAAGGTCTAATATCAGAAAAACTTGAGTATTATTTAGCCTTGGGCTATGAAAGAAATGCATCAATAGGAAAGTCTGGAATTGAACTCATGTATGAAAATTTGCTAAAAGGTGAGAATAGCTTATACAGTATACAATACAATCCAAATACCAGTTTAGCTTCTTTCATTGAAACCTATAAGGGAACTAAAGGGCAAGACCTAACTCTTTCATTTGATATGGATTTACAGTTAAAAGTTGAAGAGATAGTTAAGAAGTATCTATTAATTGCGAAGGAAGATAAGTATCGTCGAGATTTAGAGAAAATGTATGTTGTTGTGATGAACCCGAAAACAGGGGATGTATTATCCTTGGTTGGAATGAAGAATGATAAGGGTGTATTCTATAATGACCCTGTAAGCACTTATACCGAAGCTTTAGCACCTGGATCATCCATAAAGGGATCGATTGTCTATATGGGTTTAAATGAAGGAGTAATCAAGCCAGGTGAATACATCAGTGATGTCGCGATAAAGATTAAAGATACTCCTCTAAAGAAGTCTTGGCGTTATCTGGGTACTGTCAATGATTTGACAGCTTTATCGATGTCAAGCAATGTCTTTATGTTTCATGTTGCCATGCGTTTAGCTAAGGCAAAATATACCTTTGATGGACCTCTAGATATTCCAGCTAGAACCTTCACAATTGTGAGGGAGTATATGAGCCAATTTGGTCTTGGAACACTTACTGGTTTAGATGTACCAAATGAAGCGCTTGGTTATTATGGAACCTCAACCTTAGCAGGGCATATATTAGATATGGTAATTGGACAGTATGATACCTTTACTCCCATTCAATTGGCACAATATATTTCAACCATTGCGAATAATGGGACTCGTGTGAAACCTAGAATTCTTCTTGAAGCTAAGCAATCTAATACAGATATTGTAACCTATCAAAACCCTGTTACAGTCTTGTCAGTATTAAGCAATAGTAAAGCGCTATTAAGGGTTCAATCAGGGTTTAGGCTGTGTGTTACTTCAGGTATATGTACAATTTATAATACATTACCGGTAGCGGTTGCTGCTAAGACCGGTACAGCTGAAGTACCTTATTTTGTGAAGGGTAAAGTAGTAGAGTCAGCCAATCATATCGTGGTTACTTATGCTCCTTATGATAACCCAGTCATCGCAATGTCATGTGCAGCACCCAATTCGTGGACTGATGTATCAAGACCAAATATATGTACCTATGTTACAAAAGAAATATATGCGTATTATTTCTCAAAAAAATAGCATATTTATTATTTATATGATATACTAAAAAACGCAAGAGGAGATACCAATGAGAGATCACATCACTTTGAAATGTACTGTTTGTGGAGAAGAGAATTATATCAATACTCGCAATAAGAAACTTCATCCTGAAAAAATGGAAGTCAATAAATTCTGTCCAAGATGTAATAAAAAGACTGCCCATAAGGAAAAGAAATAAGAGCCTAGCGGCTTTTTTCTTATGCTAACCATTCAGACTGTTAAAGTTGGAATCTACGAAACCAATTGTTATCTTTTAAGAATCGATCATAACTTAATTATCATTGATCCAGGAGCTAAACCTGATAAAATTAGAGCCAATATAAAGGATGAAGATAAAGTTATAGCTATATTATTAACCCATGGCCATTATGACCATATTGGTGCACTGAATGTACTATATGATGCTTATAAATGTCCTGTATATATTCATGAAGATGATAAAGAATTGCTGCTTGATCCACGATTGAATTATTCCTTACCTAAAGCATATTATTCTAAAATCGAGACCTTAGATTTTCCCAATATATTGGATATTGGCGAATTTCATTTTAATACCATTCATGCTCCAGGGCATACCGCTGGTTGTATGCTTTTATTCATTGATCAATATATGTTTAGTGGTGATGTATTATTTAAAGGGGATATCGGACGTACTGATCTTTTAACATCAAATAATCGAGATATGCAAAGATCACTTCAATATATCAAAACACTCTCAGTTGATTATATTGTTTATCCTGGTCATGAAGATAAAACAAACCTTTTTGCAGAGTTTAAAACAAATATTCATTTAAAATAGGAATTTAATTGTCTGTATACAATAATAAAATATGACCAATGAGGAACTCTTAAACGTTCTTGTTTTGCATGCCATTAAAATGAAAACATCGGATATCCACCTTACACTCAGAAATGGCATATCTGTTTTAGAATTTAGAACAATCAATGGGTTGAAAACGATTAGAAAATTTAATTTATCTCAAACTCTGATTGAATACATTCGATTCAAATCAAATCTAGACTTACTTGATAGTTTTAGACCACAAACAAGTCATATGATGATTTTATTAAACCATACTACATACAATATTAGAGTGGCCTATGTGAGAAATTCGAGTTTACAAAGTATGGTTATGCGCATTTTAAATCCACCAAACTATTTTAAACTAAATACAATTCTCAATAATACTGATTATGAGTATGTCCTAAATCAAATTCATCACAAATCTGGATTAATAATCATTTCAGGTACAACAGGCTCAGGTAAAACAACAACCTTATATTCAATTTTAAATTCAATTAAAGAACTAAAGATTTATACAATAGAAGACCCGATTGAATATACATATGATTTTCTAGTTCAATTAGAGATCAATAATCGACAAAATCTAGACTTTAATTCATCCATTAAACAAATTCTAAGACATGATCCAAACGTGATTGTTATTGGAGAGATTCGTGATGAAATTGAAGCAAGTGCTGCTTTTAGATGTGCATTAACGGGTCATATCGTAATTACAACCATTCATGCCAACAGTTGTCTATATACCATTTCAAGATTAAGAGACTTAGGTGTATCTATGAGTTTAATAAAGGATGCTTTAAAGTGTATTATCTATCAAGATTTAGTCGTGATTAATAAACAAAGGACTGTATTATATGATATGGCAAATAAAGAAACTATACTCAAATATATTGAAAATCAAACCTTTTAAGATTGATTTATTACTCGAACTTATTCAAGATGAGATAAGTAATAATGATATTTTACTGATTACAAATATAGATTTAACAGATGATCAACATCTAAATAAGTTGCTTAGTAAACACAAAGGATATTATGAAGTAATCAGAGACAAAATTGATAAGAGGAATTCACTTATCCTTTTGTTAACTTATAGACAGTATCAAAACAAATTACGAAAAGAACTACAAAAAGCACTAATTTATCCTGCAATCCTATTTGTCTTAAGTATGAGTATTGTTTTTGCTTTTATTACTATGATCTATCCAAGATTTAATAGCTTATTTGCTTCTCTAACCATAGAGAATTCATTTTCCATAACACCCTTAGTCATTCTGTTCAATATAAATTTAATGTTTCTGTTTATTATCATAGTATTCTTTGGATTGATCAGATTTTATAAGTTTAAGATGTACTGTAGACTAATCGAGATAAAGAGTAATAATATATGGGTTCAAATTGAATCATATAAATTTGCTTACTTCTTTAATCTTATGTATTCAAAGGGATATAACATCAATGAAATACTTATGTTTACCAAATCATTTTCAGATCGAATTCTTTTAGAGCTTGCTCAGATTATTAGAAAAGGTTTAGATGAAGGGCATACCTTTGAATCAAGTATCAAAATGCTTGATATGCGATTGATTTCTTTATTTAAGAAAACAACCTTTAGTTTTAAAGATTCAGATTTTCTAAAACAGTATATAAAAATTCAGGATATTATAATCAGCCAGCAAATAAATAGAATAGGTAAAGGAATACTCTATCTAGTCTATATTGAAATAGGCTTTATAGTTTACTATCTATATCAATTAATGATGATTCCTTTATCCATAATGGAGAAACTATGATTAGAAAAGGTTTTACCTTGTTGGAAATGGTAGTTGTTTTAGCCATCATTGCTTTGTTATATCTATTAACGATCCCGAATATTCAAAAAGTTATAAAAATTATGAATGATAAGGGATGTAGTGCTCAGTTAAAGGTAATTGATACTGCTATTATTGAATATCGTCTTGAATATGATGAAGAGGCTGAAACAATGGATGATCTAATCAATGCTGAACTGATAACCCAAGAACAAAAAGTTTGTCAGAGTAAGGAAGTAATTGATATTGAAGATGGTGAAGCAAAAATACAGTAAAGGATTTACAATGATTGAAATGTTGCTTGTTCTTGTATTTATGAGTATATTTGTTCTACCAATCAGTATTATGTTGAACAAGACCTCCAATGACAAGCATCTAATAATGTCAAAAATGATCCATTATCAATATAATGCTTTGCTTTATCATCGCTCAATTGAATTAGATTTAGATATCCAAACGATGTATCCTGTAATGTATAGTCCTTTAGGATACATAAATATGGGACAAACCATTAATATTGGTAAAGAAGAAATCACTTTAATGATTACATCAGGTAGAATTCATGAAGAAGGGTAATGTTTTAATTGAGATCTTAATAGCTATGATTTTACTTTTGCTACTCTCAACTTTAACATTATCAATCATGCCTCAAGATAGATCAACAAATAGTATTTATGATGAAATAAGCGAGGATTGTGATTATATATGCGCCTTAGAAAAGGATACACCTTAATAGAACTCTTAATCGCATTGATGTTTTTTACATATATAGTATCTCAGTTATTGATTATTCAAAGTTACTTAATGAATTATGACTACAAAATAGAAGAACGACAAAATAGAATTGGTTTGGTTATGTTAAGGCGGTACTTTTCATTGGGTAATCAACATGTGATTAGTCAGAATCAAATTGAAATGCTTTATAAGAATGAACAATTCTTAATTGAGATCCAAGACAATGGGATTATTCTAAGTCCTGGTTTTGTTGAATTTATATTGGATTTTGAAACAGCTTCATTTGTTCAAAAGGATGCTAGGGTTTATCTTCTACTAGATGATGATTTAGTGTTTATTGGTTATCAAACATGCTAATGTTTGTTTTGATTATATTCATTCTATGTATAGAAATGCTTAATCAAATCGCTGTGAATGAAACTTACATTAATCAAGAGATGAATCATCTGAAACAAATAGAGAGGTTCAGTATGATAGAAAATCAAGTTTTATTAAAAGTTAAAGAAGAGTTCATCAGTTACCATCCCGTAAATTTTATAATTGATTTACCAGAGGGATGTATTGAAGTAATTTTTAGTGATGAAACAGCTGAGATAGTATATGATTTCGATCAGATTATTTATGCTTCAGTTGATTTTGACATGGTATTTGAGAGTATTTTAGATTATTCAATCATGGAACCACTAGATAAGATTGACAATTAACTTTTATACTATAGAATAATAATGTTGGAGGTATAAAATATGATAATAGTTAATGATTTAAAACCAGGGGTTACATTTGTATATGAAAACAATATATATATTGTTATTGAAACCATGCACAATAAAACAGCGATGCGACAGATGATCGTAAAATCAAAAGTACGCAATTTAAGATCTGGATCAATTGTTGAAATTGCATTTACGGGTGGTGATAAGGTTGAACCTGCTCATATTGATAAGAAAGAGATGCAATACTTATATGATTCTGGTGATGCATTGGTATTTATGGATACCAGCTCATATGATCAAATAGAGATTCAGAAAGATAGTCTTAAGTGGGAAATGAATTTTCTTAAGGCCAATGATAATGTAAACATCTCATCCTATGAAAATGAAATTCTGGGTTTGCTTCTACCTGATAAAGTAAGTCTTAAAGTTGTAGAAACAGAACCATCAGTCAAAGGGGATACAGCGACCAGTGCTCAGAAAAACGCACGTTTAGAAACAGGTTTAGAGATCAAAGTTCCAATGTTTATTGAAGAAGATGAAATGGTTATTATTAATACCAGTGATGGTAAATATGCAGGTAGAGCATAAATCCCTTTACATTTTTAGTTTTTTCTTATAAACTATAAGTATCTTCAGGGCAGGGTGTGATTCCCTACCGGCGGTAAACCCCGCGAGCTCAAAAGGCATGAACTGGTGTGATTCCAGTGGCGACAGTATAGTCTGGATAAAAGAAGAAACTTTTTTATTTTAGCCCTGATCATACAGGGTTTTTGTTTGAAAGGAGCACTATGAAATCAAACATAAAAACAATTGCTATAATTTCCATGATGATTGCACTTTCGTACGTTTTACAAATATTTGAAAATTTCTATCCAACTATTCTTACGCCTTTTTTAAGATTAGAACCCAGTGATATTCCAGCTATTTTTGTAGGTATCTTCTATGGACCACTTTATGGAGTATCAGTTGAATTATACAAGAATGTATTGCATGCGATATTTATTTCTAAAGATCCTGCCTTCTCTGGAGAAATCGCTAACTTCTTTGCTGGATGCGCGTATCTTTTACCTGTATCGCTTTATGCAATGGTTAATCGCCAAAAGCTTAAAACAGCTAAATTCAAACAGATTGGATTATTATTGAGTTTCTATTTAACCTTAGGAACCTTATCCTTAACCGTTGTTATGGCGTTTGTGAACTATTTTATTACTCTACCTCTATGGGGAGTTGTTGGACATGAAGAACGAATAACCTTTTTAAAGACTATTTCCTTGTTCAATGTAATAAAAGGTACACTCTTGGCAGCTGTAACACTTGCGATATATCCTAAGTTAAGAAGCATCTTTATTCGATATGACTTACATTAGGTAATATCTTAATTCTTTGCTATAATAATACATGAGGTATATATATGGATACATTTTCTCGTAGTAAAAAGAACGAACAAATTCATAACCAAATTGAGCATAATAGAGAAACTGATTTATCATCTCCGAAACTCAATGAATATGCACGTCGTTTAAATGCCATTGATCCAAATCTTTCCTCTGTGAACCAAGAAAATACATCCAGTGTTTATTCGGCAATCCATAGTAAAAGAGATTCTTCTTATGCCCAGAGTTCTTTAGAAACTGAGAGCGAAAGTGCTAATCATGATTATCTCAACGAATTCATAAATGAGGCCAAAAACTATAATATCAACAAGGGATATCGGGATATAGAAGACACAGATAACAATGTATTGCACACAGTACAGAAGCATAATGAACCTGTTCAACCGATTGATGATGAAGATGAGTTAACCGCTGAAATTAAGAATATACTACAGAGAGATTTTTCGGATGAAAATGAATTGGTTGTTTCGCCTAGTCCATTAAACAACCCTGACATTAAGGATATGTTAGAAGAAACACAGAAAATCAAGTTGAAACTTGATGATTATGAAAGAGAGTTACTTGGTATGAATAAGAAGGTCAGTAATTCCAATCGAATATTAAATGCGATTGGAATTATACTGGTGATTGGATTAATTGTTATCCTAGGTCTATCAATTTACTGGATCCTATTTACAAAGGCTTACTAAAATGAGAATCAATATTGCTATAGACGGTCCTAGTGCTTCTGGTAAAAGTACCATTGCTAAGATTTTAGCTCAAAAGCTTGGATATATTCATTTAGATACTGGTCTAATGTACCGGGCAGTTGCCTATAAAGCGCTTTTAAATAAACTATCTCTTGAAGATGAAGAGTCAATCATTAAGATGTTAGCCAACACCACTTTCTCATACGATTGTGGTGTGTTTATGTTAGATGGTAAAGAAATCAATGCAGAATTGAGAACAAAGACCATTGATGAAGCAGTTATCCCCATCTCAAGACACAAGGGAATCCGACAGTTTCTAGTTCATCAACAGAAAGAGATTGCTTCTTTGAAAGGCTTTATTCTAGATGGAAGGGATATTGGTACCGTTGTTTTGCCTGATGCAGAACTTAAGATATTCCAAATCGCTTCGGTAGAATCTCGTACACAAAGACGCTTTCTGGATTATCAAAAGAAGGGGATTGAAATTGATTACGAAACTGTACATCAAGATATGATGAATAGAGACTATAATGATTATAATCGAACCAACTCACCACTTAAAAAGGCAGACGATGCCATCGAGATTGATACCAGCGATATGAGCATTGATGAAACAGTAGAGTGTATACTTAAAGTGATTAAAGAGAAATTAAAAGGTACTTCAGATGATTGATGGAATTGTAGCTATTGTAGGTCGACCTAATGTTGGCAAATCAACTATTTTTAATCGCTTGATTGGCGAAAGATTATCTATTGTTGAAGATACACCTGGGGTTACCCGGGATCGTTTATATGCCAAAGCGAATTGGTTAACTAAAGATTTTCGAGTTATAGATACCGGAGGAATTCAGATTGAGAATCAGGCTTATCAAGCGGAGATTAGGATTCAGGTTGAAATTGCGATCGATGAAGCAGATGTCATTCTTTTTATCTTAAATGGTAAAGAGGGCTTAACCGATGATGATAAGTTTATTGCTAAAATGCTTAGACGTACTAATAAACCCATACTATGTTTAGTAAACAAGATTGATAATAAAGAACGTCTTGATTCAATGTATGAATTCTATGCGCTTGGATTTGATAATCTATTTGCGGTCAGTGGAACTCATGGAATTGGAATCGGTGATGTGTTAGACAAAATTATTGATTTGCTACCTAAGAAGACTGTAGATACATATGAAGGAATGCTTAAGTTTGCTTTCATTGGTCGTCCAAATGTTGGTAAATCTTCACTAGTTAATGGTATTTTGAATCAAGAGCGAGTTATCGTATCCGAACTAGAAGGTACGACTCGCGATGCGATTGATACAGTTTTTAAGCACGATGGAAGAGATTATGTCGTTATTGATACAGCTGGCATTCGTAAAAAAGGCAAAGTATATGAGAGTATTGAAAAATACGCTGTTTTAAGGTCATTACAAGCAATTGAAAGGGCAGATGTGGTTTTGTTCGTTATCGATGGTATTAGCGGTATACGCGACCAGGATAAGCATGTAGCAGGGTATGCGCATGAAGCAGGTAGACCAATCATCATCTTATATAATAAATGGGATGCTGTTGAGAAGGATGATTTTACGATCAATCAAATCACTGAGGAGATTCGTAAGAATTTTGTTTATCTTGCCTATGCTCCAATCCTATTTGTATCTGCTAAAACCAAACAGAGACTGCATATGATCATCCCCTTGGTAGAGAAAGTATATGACTATAGTAAGATGCGCATTCAAACCAGTATCTTAAATGAAGTTATTTTAGATGCTCAAACGATTACTCCTCCACCTAGCCATCAAGGTCAAAAACTAAGAATATACTATGCATCTCAAGTTGCAGTAGCTCCACCTACCTTTGTATTATTTGTTAACGAACCTACATTAATGCATTTCTCGTATCGACGTTATCTAGAGAATCGATTAAGAGAAGCCTTTATATTTGAGGGTACACCCTTACGAATCATCGCTCGAAAAAAAGAAGCTTAAGTCTAAATAATCATTATTTTCTCCATCACTCGTTTTATCTAAAAGTATGTTGACTAAGGCAAACAATGTATGTAGGTTGAAATAAGCTAGCAATCATGCTATTATTTAAAAAGAATGGAGGAATTCAAAATGCCTAATGATGTTGTAAATAAGAAAGTATTGGCCGATGAAGTAGCAGATAAAACTGGACTTACAAAGAAAGCCGCTGGTGAAGTAGTTGAGTTGGTGTTTGAATCTATTCGTTTAAATGTCAAAGAAGGTCATAAAGTTGATATTGCTGGATTTGGTAAATTCGAACAAAGAGCTCGTAAATCCAGAGAAGGTTTTAATCCAAAAACAAAAGAAAAAATTAAGATTAAAGCCAGTAAATCAGTAGCATTTAAAGCATCCAAAGCATTCAAAGAACTTGTAAAATAGTTTAGGAGTAAAAATTGGACTCAACTGTATTGTATTTTATAGCCATTATACTTGTATTGTGGTCCCAGAGAAAAGTTAAGGGTGCTTATGAGCATTTTAGTAAGATTCCTGTTGAGAGTCATATCTCAGGAGCACAAGTCGCTAGAAGTATTTTGGATTCACAAGGATTAACCAATGTTTCGGTGGAGATTAGCCAAAAAGGTCTGTTGAGCGATCATTTTGATCCTATGTATATTACTTACCAATCCAATGATTAATACTATCCATCCAATATAACCAGAAACAATGGCCGCAGACCAATAATGTTTATTTGTCACCAAAAGTATATAATGATGATTCGGTTGCTTCTGTAGCCATTGCGGCTCATGAAGTTGGCCATGCAATTCAATATGCTGAACATTACGGCATGGTTGGTGTTAGAAATGCCATCTTACCTGCGGCCATTGTTTCTGGTTATATTGGATGGATAGTATTAATCATTGGATTGGTAAGTAATATACAGATGTTATCCATTGTTGGTTTTATGATGGTAACGGTTATAGCTGTATTCCAGCTTATTACATTACCTATTGAGTTTAATGCGTCATCTAGAGCCCTTAAACTATTGACTTCAGACAACTATATCAGTGTAGATGAAGGAGCAGATGCTAAAGCAATGCTATCCGCTGCAGCACTGACATATGTCGTCGCATTGCTTGCTACCTTATTACAGATTGCACGCTTTGCTCTATTAAATAATCGAAGAAGATAAGAGACTGAAAAGTCTCTTTTTTTTTAGGACATAATATTATATTTTCATATACTAAAGCATGGCGTACTTATCAGATCAGAATAATATCATCAGAACTGACTATAATATCAATAGTTGTGGATTTGATGAAGTTTATCTTAATAACCTTAAAGAAGGAGAATTGTTGGTTTCTTATCAACCATTTTATATTCAAAATAGTGATGGAAAATTAGCTGGAATAGATGGTCATTTTAATACACTCTATATTGTTAAAGACAGTCAAGTATTAAAAACATTCAATATGACTTGGCACTCTGACTGTAGACCAGTTTTACTTAATAATCAGTTTAAAAAAGAGTTCATTGTACCAACCTTTATTATTCCAGTTCAAAACTATCTAATCCCAAGCTTTATTATCCTAATAAGCATCTTATTTTTTAAGATCATTAAGAAGAAATAGTATGAAATATTCATATTTGCTTATCTTCTTACTCTTATTTTTATGTAGAGTAAATGTTAATGCAGTCAATGAGACTGTGGTTGGTAAAGAGAAGCTCTATTACGAGATTAACTCGATTACTTTTAGTAATAATCGTATCAATATTAGTGGTTGGGGATTCATAAATGAAACTCAACATTATCTTAACGCCTCTGATCATTCAATCGAAATTGAGTTTATAAGTATCAATAACATATTTAGAGTTCAAACGGTTTTAAATAGTCGTGATCTAACTAGTGATATGCTTGAAGCAGGAAATCCTACATGCGCTGCAAACATTTATAATCAAGATGCTAGTATATGTAATTACTCTTATCAATATGTTGGGTTCTCTTTAAGCATACCATTGAGTAGTTTTATAGAGAAAAGCTCATACGTTACTTATTTGGTTTTTCATGCCAACAATTCAAATCTGCATTATAAGACACCACTCTATTTTCCAATAGTGTCAGATATTGTCAATAAATTGAATGATTATGAATATCGAATCAGTTCAAAGTTAAATGATACTAGTTTAAAGATTATCGAAACGCCGGTTTATGTGCGTAAAACACCTAGTAAATCATCAACGATTTGGACATATGGTAATAATTGCTCTACAACTTACACTAATAAACTTTACTATAAGATAAATTCAGTCTATTCTAAAATATATTCAAAAGTCATTGAAAGCTATCTTTCCTATTATGAACTGAGAGTTGTACCTGATATATGTGTCGACAGTCGTAGAAGGGTTATAGAAGGGGGTCTGATTTATCCAGCTTGGATCTCAAGCCTTTGGGTTAGTTATAGTGGTAGTCCTTTAACCATTAGCTCAACATTAATCAATTCAGCACCTGTTTTATACTCAAATGATATATTTTTATTGGTAGATCAAACATTTAATCCTATGGACTATGTGGTAGCACTTGACAAGGAAGAAGGGGATATCACAAGTAAGGTTACAATAGAGCACAATACTTATGAAAACAAGCCTGGCAGTTATCAAATAACGTATTATGTAGAAGATAAGTACGCTTACACAGCAAAAAAATCGGTATTTGTTTATGTAGCTGAACCGTTTAATAACTACCCAAGTATTACTGCATATGATAAAACCATCTTCCAATATAGTAAATTTAATCCTTTACACGAAGTAAGTGCATATGATATTGAAGATCAAGATATTACATCAAGAATTATTGTTGAATCACTAATTGATACAAGTACTATAGGTGATCAATCGATGTGTTACTTAGTAGCAGATTCAAAACAAGCTAGTACTAGAAAATGTATAACGATTTCTGTTATTAATAATGATGAGATGTATAAAGGATTCAGATATATTAGTAAAAATTATCTATTTTATAAAGAGTTCATCCCAAGTCCATGGATAAATATAGAAACAGAGCTATTGTTAGAACTAAATAGTCTTACTATAATTCAAACAAATACCATATTGAGATAACTACGCATAATGTATATTATGTAATATTCAGAAATATCCAAACATACTTTCCAATGAAGGTTATCGCCTATTTTAGATACTGTTTAAATGATAATCCATATTTAGGTAATTTAACTTCAAATAAATCAGCTATAGTTGCACCTATGTCTGCAAAGGTATTCCCACTTGGTAATAAACCATAAGAAATGTATTTTTTGGAATATACCAAGACGGGAATCTGTTCTCGAGTATGATCACTACCTTTAAAACTTGGATCATTTCCATGATCAGCAGATATAATTAGAATATCGTCTTCATTCATTTTGTTCAGGAAGGTACCTAATTGAGTATCAAAGTGCTCTAATTCTCTAGCATACCCTTCTATATCACGTCTATGTCCCCATAGGGCATCAAAATCTACCAAATTTACAAAGCATAGACCACTAAAATCCTTCTCAAGTAATTTGATGGTTATATTCATCCCATCTTCATTAGATTTAGATTTGTATGCTTCAGTGATTCCTTCAGTATCAAATATATCATTGATCTTACCTACACTGATAACTGAATATTGATTGCTTTTAAGTGTATCCAAGACAGTCTTTCCGCTAGGTTTTAGAGCATAATCATGACGATTGCTGGTTCTTTTATAAGATCCTAGTTTACCAATAAATGGACGTGCAATTATTCTGCCTAAGCGCCATCTCTCTTGCATGGTTAGTTCACGAGCTATCTTGCAGCAACGATATAACTCGTCTAAACCAAATGTTTCTTCATGAGCTGCAATCTGTAAAACAGAATCAGCAGATGTGTAGACAATCATGGCATTCGTTCTCTGATGTTCTGCACCCAACTCTTCGATGATTTCAGTACCAGAAGCTGCCTTATTTCCTATAATTTTATGTCCTGTTTGATCTTCAAGTGTTTTAATCAACTCATCGGGAAATCCCGTATCTGTAAAGGTTATGAATGGTGTATCAATATATAGACCCATCATCTCCCAATGACCAGTCATAGTATCTTTACCGACACTGGCTTCACTTAGTTTTGTATAATACGCTAAAGGTTTAGAGACAGGTTCTATTCCCTTTAGAGGATGAAGATTGGCTATCCCTAAATTTATTAGATTTGGAATGTTCAAATGTTTATTTTTAGCGATATTCCCTAAGGTATCAGCACCTTCATCACCATATTTATTGGCATCGACAGAAGCACCTACCCCTACTGAATCCATAATAATCAGAAAAACTCTCATTTTATTTACTTCCTTTCGATTTAGGATGAAATGCATCATAAGCTTTCCCTATTCTATCTGGTTCGATATGTGTATAGATTTGGGTAGTTGAAATATCTGAATGACCTAGTAACTCTTGAACGACTCTTAAGTTGGCCCCACCGTTTAAAAGAGCAGTCGCATAAGTATGTCTTAGTTTATGCGGACTAATGGTTTCACTTAGATCGTAGCTTAACCCAATTTTTTTAAGTAAGGTATAAACGTATTGACGTGTTATTCTATGTCCATTCGGTTTAATAAATACGTAACTACTTTTAGTTTTAAGCCATAGAAAGCGCTCATTTTCAATATAATTCTTTAAATTTAATAAAGTTATCTTCGCTATAGGAACAAATCTTTCTTTATTCCCTTTGCCTAAAATGCGAAGAAACCCTTCTTCAATATAAACTTGGTTCATTGTTAAATTAACCAATTCACTTACTCTTAGTCCGCATGCATATAATATATCAACAATCGCTAAACTTAGAGCATTCAATTGTTTTTTATCATCTACTAAAATCGTATCAATTGAGTTTGATGATATATAGACGGGTAGATGACTCATCTTCTTAATTTTAACAATATTAATACTTGGGTCTTTCATATTGGGATTATATTGACTTAGATAATGATGAAAATTCTTAATACTTGAGCACATTCTCAACATTGAACTATTGGATCTATTTGTACTAAGTAGATAAATAAACGCATTGATTTGATTAGAATCTACTGTTTCTAGTTCAATACGATCAGTGATAAAGTGCTGACTATACAAGGCTAAATCACTCATATATGCACCAACTGTGTTAGCTGATTTCTGGTCAATCATACTTAAATACGCTTTATAGTCTTTTAATGCATTCTCCCAGTTCATAACTGTTGAATTGCCTTTTGACTTATCTTTAATAATTCCTCAGCAGCACTGATGGATAGATCACTGATAGATCCTGAGGCGATAAAAGCCAATTCCTTAATCCTTTCACTCGTTTCAAGATATTCAATCGAGGTTATGGTTGAATTAGCCACCGGCTGTTTCTTGACTAAATAATGATTATTGGCACAAGCTGCTACTTGTCCTAGATGACTTACCGAGAATACTTGACTAGTATGGCTTATAGAACTCATTTTAAGACCCATAGCGTTCGCTATTCTACCTGATACACCTGAATCAATCTCATCAAATATAACTGTCTCAATGCCCTGTAATCGATTAAAGATAACTTTAAGTCCCAGCATTAAACGTGAAAGCTCTCCTCCACTGGCTACTTTATATAAAGGTTTTAATTGTTCGCCGGTATTCATACTGATATAAAATTCTACTGAATCAAAGCCTTTAAGACTATCATCCCCTTCTATAAAGTCAATCCTAAACTGCGCTTTCTCTAGATAAAGATCGGCGCATTCTTTAATGATTAGATTCTGTAATTCAAGGGCCTTGTTTTTACGCAGAATACTTAAGTCTTCGGCTTGAACTCGATAAAGTTTATACGCTTTATCACGTTCAATCTCAATTAATCTTAAAATCTCTTCCCTTTTATCTATTAAATCAATATGGTCCTGATACTCTTTCTGCTTATCTAATATGGCTTGAATTGAAGGACCATATTTCTTTTTTAAACGAGAAATCATAAAGAGTCGTTCTTGCATCACATTAATTTCATTCTCATCATAATTTAAGAGTGATTTATATTGTTTGATATCAGATATCTTATCGAGTAGTTCATAATAAAGAATATTTATCTCTTCAGTCATTTGAGCAATTTTTTCATTATCATTGATGGTTTTTAGGTTTCTTAAAGCATCATAGAGTTTTTCATTGACTCCATTCTCTTCATCTAAGTCATGCAAAACTGTTTCTAATTGAACAGAAATTTTCTCAAAACTACTGATCTCTTTAATTCGAATCTCTAGATCAATGTCTTCATTTTGAATCAACTGAGCTTTCTCAATTTCTTGCACTTGAAATGTTAAATAATCTAAATCTTCTAGATTTAAAGCTACTTGACTCTTCTCAAGATAAGCCTTATGGAGACCATAGTATTGTAGATACGATTCCCTTACCTTACCTAAAAGTTGAGTTTCATTCATATATTTATCAAGTAAATCTAAATGATAGCGATTATTTAATAAGTATTGAGTGTCATGTTGGCTATGAATATCAACGAGGTACTTACCAATCTCTTTTAGAATTTGAATAGAAACACTAATCCCATTCACTTTTGTAATGGATTTGCCTTCCCTTTCTAGCTCTCGACATATGATGATACCAGAATCGCTTAAGATACCCTGTTCATTTAAATAATCTTTCAACTCTGTTTGTGAAAATGAGAATTCCCCTTCTATACGGGTTCGATTAGAACTGTTTCCAATCACATCACTACTGAATCGATCACCTAAAAGGATACTAATGGCATCGATAAGGATTGATTTACCTGCCCCAGTTTCTCCTGTAAACACACTAAAACCTTCATTAAAATCTAATTTAATATCATTAATTAAGATGAAGTTCATAATTCGCAAGGATTTTATCATAGGGTACTCCTACTATAATATAGAATGATGGCTCAATTTCCTAAATTTTATTCTTCTCAACGATACTAAACAAATAATTAAGATCTATATGCTCTAGTTTTCTAAGTTCATAGACAGATCCATGAGGTACATAATGATCTTCAATACCGATTCGATCTATATGGATTGTTCGTTGATTGCTTTGCATCCATTCAAGAATTGCTGATCCCAAACCTCCAGCCATCATATCAGTTTCATAGATATAGATTGGGATATTTAAATCGCAAAGTTTGTTCAACATGATTTCGTCCAATGGTTTAATAAAGCGTGCATTGATGACATTAATATCCGATGAATTGGCTTCTATCTTCTGTAGAATTCTATCAATATCTGGGCCATATGAAATGATGGTCTTCTGTTTCGCTATTAATGGTTTAAGATTTACCCAAGTTCCAATCTGAATGGATTCAAAAGTACTTAGAGGTACATTTTCGATGCTACCTCTTGGATAGCGGATTGCAAATGGTTTGGTTTGGAGAAATGCCGAATACAATAAATTTTGTAATTCAACAGCATCCTTAGCCTCGCTGATGACGATATTGGGTAGCGGACGTAGGATTCCAATATCAAATACTCCATGATGGGTTGGTCCATCTTCTCCAATCAATCCAGCTCGATCAATTCCTATGACAACTGGGCAGTTCATTCGCGCGATATCATGGTTAATTTGATCATATGCTCGTTGCAAGAAAGTTGAATAGATTGATAGAAATGGTCTATATCCTGATAGAGCCAAAGAAGCACTTAAGGTTGCTGCATGCTCTTCAGCAATCCCACAATCGATGCTTCTAAATGGATAAGTTTTGAAGTAAGCTTCCAGTTTACTACCTTGAATCATAGCTGGCGTTAAAACCAGTATTTTAGGATCTGTTTTAGCCAACTGCATCAAGGTATTATTAACCAATTCTGACCAACTGATATGATTACTAGGCAAGTCGGCTGTATTTAAGCCAGTATCTGGATCAAATTGATTCACTCCATGCCATTTTCCACTTTTATCATTCTCTGAATAGTTGAAGCCCTTACCTTTTTTAGTAATGACATGAATCACGACGGATCCATCATGATCTTTGGCTGATTTAAAAGCATGAATTAATTCAGTAAAATTGTGACCATCTACTGGTCCAAAATACTCTAAACCCAAATCATCAAAAATAGAACTTTTAACTACATTCTGTTTGATTTTATCTTTTACATACTTTAAACCACCTAAAACTTGTTCACCAACGATGTTCTTTTTTAATACAGTTTTAACATCTTTTTTCAAAGTATAGTAAGCTGTACTATTTCTTAAGCGATTTAAACTATGGCCAAATGCCCCTACATTCTTAGAAATTGACATAGCATTATCATTCAATATGATAATCAGTTTATGTTTACTCGCTCCAATTTGATTCAAAGCTTCAAAACTCATTCCATTAGGTAGTGCTCCATCACCGACAATACAAACAACTTCATGTTTATCATTATTTAGATCACGAGCAATGGCCATCCCTAGGCCAGCTGATAAGGCTGTCCCAGCATGACCTGCTTCCCATATATCATAAGGACTCTCTTTCATTTTTTGAAAGCCACTTAAACCATTGTATTGTCTTAAACTTGCGAATTGATTGACTCTACCTGTTAAAATCTTGTGAATATAGGATTGATGACCCACATCGAAGATGATCTTATCTTTTAAACCATCAAAGACGATGTGAACAGCCATGGTTAATTCTACTATTCCTAGATTACTAGATAAGTGTCCACCTGTTTTAGAAACAGAATCAATTAAAAAAAGTCGAATATCATTCGCTAATTCCTGCAACTCATCCTTAGATAAGTTTTTTAAAAACTGTGGGTTGATAATTTCTTGAATTTTCATAAGCAATAACTTAATATATTATACCATTATTAAACATAAAAGCACTTAATACACCTGTTAGTCTTTATCCTTTACATTACCATAGGTTTTTAGTAGTTCTTGTACCTTAACTTCAAAAGATCTCAACTGAGCGTCGCATTCTTTAACCAATAGAAGCCCCTCTTCAAACAGACTGATGGATTCCTCTAAACTGGCTTCATTCTTCTCAAGTCCATTCACAATCTCATTGAGTCGATTCATTGATGCTTCAAATGTTTTCTTTTTCTCCATCTTAATTCTCCTTATCTTTGATTACAGCATTGAGACTTCCATCATAGAAACTAATTTTAATCTCTTCATTTGGTTCTAATTGTTTAGCTGTTTTTATATAAATACCCTTGCTTTGAACCAAGGTGTAGCCTCTTTTTAATATCCCTAAAGGTGAATACGCATCTAATAGCCCAAGCATTGCACCATAGTCCTTGCGAGACAGATTTATACGATGATTTATGGCTTGAGGTAAATTAGTCTGTGTTATCATAAGACTCTGTTGCTTTGTTTTGAGAAGCATATTAGCGTGTTGCTTCAGTAAATCCTGGTTATATCTAAGACGCTCTTCTAAGGGCTTTATTTGATGTGTAAATGCAAGTAATTTTTGGGTATGCATGGTTAAGTTAATTGCTTGATCGTGCCAAAGTAAATCAGGATTTCGCCATACAGCATATTCTTTTAGATTGGTATAACGATTGAGAATTAGTTGATATTTTTGTTGGATGGCTTTAACTAAGAGTTGTTTTTGTTGATTCAATTCAATTTGAACTTCCTTATAATCACGAACAACTTTCTGGGCGGCGGCGGTTGGTGTAGCAGCTCGATAATCGGCTACATAATCCGCAATCGTAATGTCAATTTCATGTCCGATTCCAGTCACAATAGGCGTATTTAAACCATAGATGGTTCTAGCTACTTGTTCATCATTAAAAGCCCAAAGATCTTCAATGGAACCACCACCCCTTGCCAGAATTAGAACATCATGATGCATCAGATCCGCTTCTTTTAGTTTAGAGATGATATTGCTAGGTGCACTACTGCCTTGAACCATTGATTCGTAAACACTGATATTACCATTAGGCCATCTTAAATTTAAAGTTTTTAAAATATCTATTAAGGCTGCAGATTCTGAACCAGAAATAATCCCAATTGACTCAGGATATGTAGGGATTGGTTTCTTATGCAAATCATTGAATAAACCTTCGTTAAATAATTGTTGCTTAAGCTTTTCAAACTGTAAATATAGGTCACCAATTCCATCCAATTGCATACTAAATACAGTTAATTGTAGTTGACCTTGGACAGGATAAACACTGACACTCGCATTGATGAGGATCTTTGAGCCCTCTTTTGGTGTAAATGATACAGATTGATTGTATGAACTAAACATTATACAGTTGATCTTAGATTTATCATCCTTAATTGAAAAATACCAATGTCCGGATTGATGCGCTGTGAAATTAGAAATCTCACCTTTGATTAGGATTTGTTTAAAGTTAACGTTTGATTCAATGGTTTGTTTGACAGTTCCCAATAATTGACTGACTGTCCAGACAGCATTACTCATAGTTTATCCAAGACTCCATTTATAAATGCATAACTACTATCATCAGCATATATTTTACTTAACTCAACTGCTTCATTGATAATAATAGCTTTTTCAGCCGTTTCTAGTTCAAATTCACTGATTGCTAAGAGTAAGATAGCCTGTTCTATAATGGCTAAACGATCAAAGGTCCATTCATTTAATAATGAATTGATTTTTCTAACATAAACATCCATAAAACGTTCAATGCATTCTAATTGATCCACAATAAAAGGATCTTCTGTTTCAAGTAATTTTAAGTCTTCATCTAAAATAATAGCTTGAATATCCTTATCTAGTAGAATGCTTTGATATAAGTATTCAATCACTTTGATTCGTAGTTGTCGTCTGTTCATTTTTACTCCGTATCTATTTTAGCATATAACAATAAAAAACGCCCTACTGGGCGTTAAAATTAAAACCAATGACATTCACTTCGATGTTGACGGGTTGGATACCAACCATATCGACAACCGCTTTTCTAATTTTACTTTGTAAACTTAAACACATTTTCTGTACATTTTGACCATAAGGCATTTTGACATTGATACTAATTTCAATATTGTTATCAACGATCTTACATGTAACAGCTTTGTGTAGAGTAGTGTTCTCGATCACTAACCCTTTTTCTTCTTTGGCTGATATCAATGCAATCATACTGAAGACATCTTTTTTTAGATAGATGATGCCTGATTCATTGCTTGCGAGGGTAATTGATTCTTGTGCCATATGATTGAATAAATTATAGCACAGAGATTATGTCTTAACAATTAGTTATTGAACCATTTGTCAATCAAGGCTTGAAGAGATCCATCAGCCTTCATTTCAGCAATGGCTTTATTTACGTCCTCTTTTAAATCAGAACCTTCAGGCATAGCAACTCCAATGCCATTAATCGCAGCCAAGGATGTGTGTTGAAGTGTAAATGAGCTTAATTCAGGATAAGCTACAACGAATTCAGCAGCAACCGCCGCATCAACCAATAGAAAGTCAATTCTACCAATGATAATTTCTTGAACTATGACATCGTATTTATCTCTAATATCAACAGTTAATGATAAGTCTGTTTTAAGAATATTCAAAGCTTGCTCTTGGACTGTTCCAATTTGTGCAGAACCAATTAGACCGCTTAAGTCATCAGCAGTAGATAATCCTTTAGTTGCTAAAGCCAAAACTGTAAATGTCTCTCCTTCTACTTTATAGACATCTGAGAAATCAACAGCTTCTTCTCTTTCTGGAGTAACTGACATCCCAGAGATAGCTAAATCACCACTATTTGCTTGAAGTGCGGCAATAATACCGGCAAATGAAGTGTCAACCCACTGAAATTCTACTCCCATCTTTTCAGCTATTGCATTACCGAAGTCGATATCAAATCCAATAAATGTACCATCTGTATCAATTGATTCATAGGGTGGAAAATCAGCTGAAACCAATACTTTTAATACTTTCTTGTCGGTTGATTGACTACAGCCAATCAGTAGAGTGCTTAGCACGATGGCTAGAACTAATAATTTTTTCATTTTATGCTCCTTTTTATATCATATTGGACATAAATTCTTTTGCCCGTTGTGATTTTGGTTCTTTAAAGAACGTTTGTGTTTCTGTAACTTCTAATATTTCAGTGTTATCCATGAATATGATGTAATCGGCTATTTCGTATGCAAATTTAAGCTCATGGGTAACAATGATATTGGTCATACCGATGTGATTTAACTGTTTAATAACTTTTAAAACTTCCTGAGTCATTTCTGGATCTAGGGCACTTGTAGGTTCATCAAACAGCATTACCTCAGGCTTCATAGCCAATGCTCTAGCGATGGCAACCCTTTGTTTCTCACCACCAGATAATTGATGAGGGTAATTGTTTAAACGAAATTGTAAACCAACCTGAGTTAGATACTTGGTTGCCTCAGCTTTCGCATCGGATTCATTCATCCTCTTCACTTTAATTAATGCAAATTTAACATTATTTAAGGCTGTCATGTGAGCAAATAAATTGAAATTCTGAAATACCATTCCAATCTTCTCACGAACTTCATATAGGGTTTTCTTACTCTTAGTAATATCAAGTCCATCGATGATAACGGTACCACTTGTTGGAGTCTCTAATAGATTGATGCATCTTAGAAGAGTACTTTTACCTGCACCACTGGATCCAACAATCGCATAAGTCTTCTCTGGCTCAAAATCAATGGATACATTTTTTAAAACAACGATATCTTTAAACTGTTTAGAGATGTTATTTAGGTTAATCATAACTGAGTGCCCTTTCTAATCGTTTACCGATGAAACTTAAGATTAAATTCAATATCAGATACAATACTAGTGTTAATGCATACGGTTCAAAGTAACGATAAGTAGCGGATGAAGTAAGTTGAGTTTGACGCATTAAGTCAGTTACTCCAATGAATGATACAACAGATGTTTCTTTAACCAATGTAATAAACTCATTCATTATGGCAGGTAGTACATTGCGTAGGGCTTGAGGGATGATGATACTAAAGGTAATATCAATACTCTTTACTCCCAAAGCATGAGCAGCTTCTATTTGACCGGTATCAATACTTTCAATTCCCGCTCTCAATATCTCGGAAAGATAGGCGCCAGAATTTAATGAGAAGATAATCAACGCAGACGTCATAACAGTTGGATTCCACCCAGTAATCTGAGGCAGTGCTAAATGAAAGAAACTCAATTGAATCAACAGAGGCGTCCCTCTAAAGAAATCAACGATGGCCTTTATCACATAGCGTAAAGGATTTTTCTTTCGCGACAACAAACTGAATACAAATCCAATGATAGATCCACCCAATGCAGCTAAGGCAGCTACTTGCAAGGTAACCAACACAGCTTTCATAAACAATGGTAGATACGGAATCAACTTATCAAACTTTAGGTTCATAGGTCCTCCTCAATAAAAAAACGCCCTTTAAATACAAAGGACGTGTTATCGCGGTACCACCTTATTTCCAGATTACTCTGGCAACTCTTATCTTTAACGCAGATTTACGGATTATACTCTATAGTTGTATAATCAGCTCCAAAGCACGTTCCCTAAGTCAGACATCTTGCCTTTCATCAATACGCAAGTCGCTTTAATGTTGATCCTAAGTACTACTCTTTTTCGTAGCTTATGGGTCCATTATACTGAATATATTTACAAATGCAAGAACTATTTACATATTTCTTACATTATTTTACATAAACCATCAAATTAAGCGCTTGCGTGACTCAAGGTCATCTAATTTCAATTGGTTTATCAAACCTTGGATGTTATCAAATCGCATCTCATCTCTTAAATAGTAGTGAAACTCAAATATTAAGTTCATATCATATAGATTCCCATAATAATCAAAGATATGGGCTTCTATCGACATAGGATTGTCATTGCTGATCGTAGGATTAATTCCGATGCTGATCATGGCATTATATAACTTACCACTGATATTAACTCTACCAGCATAAACACCAATTTTAGGAATGATATATTCCGGATTTGCTAATAAATTGGCTGTTGGATAACCAATCTTTTGACCGAGTTGTTTACCATGGATGATTAAACCACGAATTGAATATGGTCGACCCAATAAAGTATTGGCCAATTCTATTTCACCTGCTTTAAGAGCCGCAATGATTCGAGTTGTACTTACTTTTTCGTTATTAAAGTCAAATTCATCGATGACTTGTATTTTCAATTCATTTTGACTCTTTAATGTTTGGATATCACCAGCGCCATTCTTGCCAAATCTAAAATCATAGCCACAAATCAAATGTTTTATATTGATTCCATTTAATAATTGAATAAACTGTTGAGGACTTGCATCTGCCATCTCGTGATTAAAAACGAGGGTAATCCAATAATCAAAACCATAATGCTCAGCTAAATATTTACGATCTTCAATCGTAGAAATATGACTTACAAAGCTCAAGTTCTTAATCACAACCCATGGGTCTGGTTCAAATGAAATAATAGCACTTTTTAGATTTGACGCTTTCGCTAAGCTAAGTGTAGATTTAAATAGCATCTGATGACCAATATGAAAACCATCAAAATAGCCGATACAAGCGGCAATTTCATCCTTAAATCTAAATGTGGTATTCAACTCTATCTTTATTTCTTTTATCATTCCCATAAACCTCTTAAACAACGATACTTATTTATTGTATCATCATATTTATAGATTGCTAATAATGATGCCTTCTGAGTAAGAAGAACCGTATCCCCTTCTATTTTTAAGTCCATCGGTTTACCATCTCTAATATCCTTAAGACTCTTAGAATCATCAATCTCTAAGACAGGTAAATCTATTGCATTGTAAATAGATTCATAAATAAAATTACCCTGCTCTATCTCAGCTAGAGTATAAGCATTATCTACAGATAGTGATCCAACTTTTAATCTTTTAAGATAACTCATACATCCTAGAGTATCTAATTTCTTAGCGATATCTTCACATAAGGTTCTAATATAAGTTCCTTTTGAACAATCCACCATAAAATGAATGGTATCTTTTGTATATTCGATTAACTCAATTTTAGTTATTTCAATCGTTCTTTCTGGTAAAACGACATCTTGGTTTTTATAAGCATATTCATACAGGCGTTTACCCTTAACCTTCACAGCTGATACTTTAGGAGTGATTTGGGTTTGTTCACCAATAAAGGATTGAAAGACTTCTAGAATCATATCTTTATTAAAGGGCTTAATTGCTTTAGTTTCTAAAACTTCTCCCCAGATATCCGCTGTATCAGTTTTTAGTCCTAGTTTCATGATGGCTTCATACTGTTTGGTTTGATGAACTAAAAAAGGGTTTAATTTGGTAGCCTCATTTAGTACGATGAGCATTAAACCTTCGGCATTGGGATCTAAAGTACCAGTATGTCCGATCTTCTTAGGTTTAAGGATTCTACGGATTTGATATACGACGTCAAATGAACTAATACCAGGAGGTTTGTTCACTAGAATAAGTAGATTTTGCATAGGTTTACTGATTTATTATACACGAAATTATGATAAGATTATAGTCGACCATGAAACAGATATTGAGCAAAATTGCTTTAGCAGATAAAGATTATGGCTTAATTCAAGAGAATGATATTATTGCGGTTGGTGTCAGCGGTGGTAAAGATTCAACCCTTTTACTATATGCACTAGAACTTTATCGTGTAAAGTATCGTAGAAACTTTAAAGTCATTGGAATTCATATCGATTTAGGATTTGGGGAAGAAGATTTTAGCCCAATTCAGAGTTTCTTTGATCAATATGAGATTCCTTTATATGCGGTTGATAGTAAGGTTAGTCGCATTCTTCATCAGCAACTTACAAAAGATGGAAGAATTCGCTGTTCTTTATGTTCAAAATTTAAGAAAGCCTTGGTTATCGCTGAAGGTAAGAAATACAATTGTAATAAAGTAGCCTTTGCCCATCATGCAGATGATGCAGTTGAAACACTGCTATTAAATATGATATATGGAGGTAGACTGGCTTGTTTTACTCCGTTTATGCCACTAACTGAAACTGGGATTAGTTTTATCAGACCTTTTGTTTACACCAGAGAGAAGGATATAATTGCAGCTCATAGCGTCAATCATCTCCCTAAGATTAAGTCAGGTTGTCCAATGGATGGCGCAACCAAGCGCCAAGAGATCAAAGACTTACTCAATCAGATCTACACTGATTACCCTCAATCCAAAGAGAATTTCTTAATGGCTTTGCATAATTTAGATAATCTAGATTTATGGATTAAGAAAAAAGATGTTGACAAATAGAATTTATGTTTGTATTATTACTGCATACAAAAGTTAATCTATAGAGGTAGCGGTGCAAATGAGTACTTAAGGAAGCTGGCAAGCGTTGAACTTAAGGAAAGGTAATCATCGCCGAACGAACGTAATAGCAATTACAATCGTGGGGTTATGGATAAGATCCATAACACTCCTTCAGCAATGAAGAGGCGCTATTATACCCTGAACTGATCAATTAGGCCGTATGATAGCATACGGCTTTTGTTCAATAAAGGAGATTAAAATGAAAAAGATTCTAATCAGTATTCTCTTAGCAACAGGTCTATTTAGTGCTTGTACAAGCAAATCCAATGATCTAGTAGTCGGAATGGAATGTAATTATGCACCATTTAATTGGACTCAAGTTGAAAAAACGGATGGAGCCTTGCTTATCAATAATGAAGCTGGTTCAGGTTACTGTGATGGGTATGATATTCAAATTGCTCAAGCCATTGCGGATGATTTAGGAAGATCTTTAATTGTTCGTAAAATATCTTGGGATGGTTTAATCCCCGCTTTACAAGCCGGCGAGATTGATATGATAGTTGCTGGTATGACAGATACAGCTGAAAGAAGAGTATCAGTTAGTTTCTCAGAACCATACTATACTTCAGACTTAGTATTACTAGTAAAATCAGATTCTACATTTGCATCTGCAACCAATCTAGCTGATTTTACGGGTGCCAATGTGATCGCTCAACTGAGTACTTTCCATGATGCACTAATCGATCAGATCCCTTCTGTGAATCATATGCAACCTTTAGGTTCAGCAGCAGCTTTGGTAAATGAATTGCTTAATGGAACAGCTGATGCGATGGTTACAGAGCTCCCAGTTGGATTAAGTGTAACCAAAAGTAACTCAAATGTTAGTATCGTTCAATTTGCTAAAGGTAGCGGTTTTGAAACAGCCTTTGAAGATACAACCGTATCAGTGGCAGTGGCCTTAAGTAGCACAGAACTTCTTGCTGATATTAATACAGCTTTAGCTGCTATTACAGCTGAAACCAGAGCACAATGGATGGCAGATGCAATTGCCCGTCAACCCCTGAGTAACTAAATGTATATTCTAAGTACCTCTATTCCAAATGATCTATTTCAAGCGGCATACTTCATTTTTATGAAGTATGCCCCGCTTTTCATTTTTGGTGCTAAAAATACATTGATTATCGCATTGAGTAGTACATTAATTGGTTTAGTAATTGGTTTAGGTGTTGGAATTATAAAAACGCTTCCCATAAGCTCAAGTGATCCACTAATAAAGAGACTATTCATCCGATTTATTCGATTGATTACTTCCATTTATGTTGAGATATTTAGAGGAACCCCAATGATGGTTCAAGCTGTGTTCATCTATTACTCACTGAATGGTTTATTTAGCAGTTCACGCATTCTAGCTGGTATATTTATTGTCTCGATTAATACTGGCGCCTATATGGCTGAGATCATCCGTTCAGGTATCCAATCCTTAGATAATGGACAAAATGAAGCTGCTCGATCCCTTGGTATGAGTAACTTTCAAACGATGGTATTTGTAGTATTACCTCAAGCCATCCGGAATGCATTCCCTGCCATTGGGAATGAGTTTGTAGTAAACATTAAAGATACCTCCGTTTTAACTGTAATCGGTATATCAGAGCTATTTTTTCAAGCCAATTCGATTGCCGGTTCTATCTATAAATTCAAAGAAACATTCTTTGTGGCTGCCGCAGTTTATCTATTTCTAACTTACTCAACAACGTTGGTACTCAAGTATATTGAGAGAAAAATGAATATGACTGGTTATGATGGTCCAAGTAGTTCAACTACGCCTTTAATTACCGCTCATTTTAAAGGAGAAACTTCATGATTTTAGAAATCAATCATCTTAAAAAATCATTCAGTAACTTAGAAGTACTCAAGGACATATCACTCAGTGTTGAAGTTGGAGAAGTTGTCAGTATCATAGGATCCAGTGGAAGTGGTAAGAGTACCCTTTTACGTTGTATCAACCTATTAGAGAATTATGAATCAGGTACTATTTTATTTAATTCGCAAGACATCAATTCAAATAAGCAGAAAGTTAATCAATATAGAGCGCAAGTCGGAATGATATTTCAATCATTTAATCTATTCTCGCATCTTAACGTGTTGGAGAATTGTGTAATTGGTCAAGTTAAAGTACTCCATCGTAAAAGAAAAGATGCAGTGGTGATAGCGATGGACTATCTAGCTAAGGTTGGTATGCTTGAATTCGCTAAGAAGTCAGTTATGACCCTATCTGGTGGACAGAAGCAGAGAGTTGCCATTGCCCGTACTCTATGTATGGATCCTCAAGTACTATTGTTTGATGAACCTACCAGTGCACTTGATCCTGAAATGGTTGGAGAAGTTCTACAAGTTATTCAGAATCTTGCTAAAGAACACAGAACGATGATCATTGTAAGCCATGAAATGTCATTTGCTAAAGAAGTATCTGATCGAATCATCTTTATGGATCAAGGATATATTGTTGAAAGTGGAACACCTGAACAAATCTTCGTGAATCCAGTTGAAGCAAGAACCAAAGAATTTTTAGCCCGCTTTATTCAATAGCTTTTTATATGTTAAAATAGATGAATGAAATTTCAAAGGATTTATATTGAAATAACCAATGTCTGTAATCTAACTTGTTCTTATTGTCTCAGCCATACACGAGATGCTCTCTTTATGTCTCCCAAGCAATTTGAACAGATTTTAACTCAAATCAAGTCCTATACAGATCATATATATCTACACATTAAAGGTGAACCATTGATTCATCCAGATTTTATTGAGTTCTTAAATCTTGCTGATCAATATCATTTAAAAGTTCATCTCGTTAGCAATGGAACCCTCCTAGATAAACTAAATCAAACACTTATCAATCATCCAGCATTGGTTCAATGCACAATATCCTTACACAATTATGATGTTTTATCAAATGAAGATCGTACGATTTATGAGAATAAACTAGATGAGCTATTTGAACTTGTCAATACCAGTCACATATCATTGTTTCTTAGAATCTGGGACTTCAAAAGCAAACAAACTCAAACTTATATAAAACAAAGATTCAGTCTAGATATCGCATTAATTGAAGAACGTAAACGCTTAAAGCTTACTCATAACATCAGTTTAGATCTAGATCACCAATTTATATGGCCTGACATCAAAGATCCATATAACTCTAATATTGGAACTTGTTTGGCAGGTACAAAGATGATGGTTATCTATGTTAATGGAGATGTTGGCCCCTGCTGTCTTGATACAGATACTTCAATCAAACTTGGCAATATCAACATAGAATCTTTGGACGAAATATTAAGAAGTCCTAGATATCTTACTTTTATTAAAGGATTACGAGAATCTAAACTCACTGAAACATTATGTCAAAGATGCACTTATCACAATCGATTTAAAAGACTAGATGGTTGATCTAGTCTTTTTTTATAGAATTTAAGATATCATCAATGCGTTTTCCTTGTTCATAGCTTTCATCAATAATGAAACTGATTTCAGGAATCTTACGAATCATCATGCGTTTACCTAACTCACCTCTAAATTGTCTAGCATGGCCATTTAGAAGTTGTAGTTGCTCTTCTTTATCTCTTCCATCCATAAAGGTTACGAATATCTTAGCGTATGAGTAGTCATTGCTGACGATACAATCCATCAGAGTAACAAAGCCGATTTTAGGATCCTTTAGTTCAAAATGGATCATCTGAGATACTTCTTTTAAGATTTGAGAGGCAATCTTTTTAACTCTAAGATTCATATTTATACCTGTTCAACTAGAACATCTCCATAAGCTTCAATGATGTCACCTTCTTTAAGATCGTTGTATCCATCAATTGTGATACCACACTCATATCCGGCTGCCACATCTTTAGCATCATTTTGGAAACGTTTTAAGGAACCAATCTTAGATTCATAGATGACTTTATTATCACGCATGATGCGTGCTTTAGAATCTCTAACCATCTTACCATCATTAACCATACAACCTGCAATGGTGCCAATCTTAGACACTTTAAATGTTTGTCTTACTGTTGCTTGGCCAAAGATGGTTTCTTTGTATACAGGGGCTAACATGCCCTTCATAGCTAATTCCATATCTTCAACAACCTTATAGATGATGTTGTATAGTCTAATTTCAATGCCTTCTTCTTCAGCTTTCTTACGAATGGTTGCATCTGGTCTAACATTAAAGCCAATGATTAAGGCTTTACTAGCGGATGCCAACATTACATCTGATTCACTGATACCACCTACAGTTGATCTAATAACATTTACTTTTATGTTCTGTAAGGATAGTTTCTCTAATGATTGTTTAACTGCTTCTGCAGAACCTTGGACATCAGACTTAACAATGACTTGAATTTCTTGTAGATTACCAGCTTCAATTTGCTTAGATAAATCTTCTAAACTAATGGTTTGGGTTGCTTTTCTTTCGAATTCAATCTTAGTTTGAGTTCTCTTATCAGCGATTTCTCTAGCTTTCTTATCATTATCAAAGGCTTTAAAATCATCACCTGCGGATGGTACATCGTTTAGACCAATGATTTCAATGGGTGTGGAAGGTTTGGCTTCTTTAATCTCACGTCCCTTATCATCACTCATTCTTCTAACTTTACCAAAACAAGGTCCAACTACTATGATATCACCGGTTCTAAGGGTTCCATTTAAGACCAATAAGGTCGCAACTGGTCCTCTTCCTTTATCTAACTTAGCTTCAATGACTGAACCCGTTGCTAAACGCTTAGGATTGGCTTTTAATCCATTGACATCCGCAACAACTAGAATCGTTTCTAGTAAGTTTTGAATACCTTCACCGGTCTTAGCGGAAACTTTGCAGAAAATGGTATCTCCACCCCATTCTTCAGGAGTTAAACCTAAATCAGCCATTCCATTATAGAGGCGATCAAAATTGATGCCAGGTTTATCGATTTTATTAACAGCCACAATGATAGGAACTTTAGCAGCTTTTGCATGATCTACTGCTTCTTTGGTTTGAGGCATGACTCCATCATCTGCAGCTACCACAATAATGGCGATATCAGTAACTCTGGCACCACGAGCCCGCATTGAAGTGAAAGCTTCATGTCCCGGTGTATCTAAGAATGTGACTTTACGTCCACTGATCGATACTTGATAAGCTCCAATATGTTGGGTAATTCCACCAAACTCACCTTCAGCTACTTTTGTCTTACGAATCGCATCTAAAAGAGTTGTCTTTCCATGATCAACATGACCCATGATGGTAACAATCGGAGGTCTTTCTTCTAATAGTTCATCTTTATCTAAACTATCATCACTTAAACTGGTTTCATCAACCTCTTCAATTAGAGTCGCTTCAATCACATATTCTAAGCAGATTAATTGAATTGTTTCTTCATCTAAACTGGTATTGATGGTTACCACTTTACCAAGCATGAAAAGTAGTTTAATAATCTCACTGGATAATTTATTGATTTTCTCAGCTAATTTACCTACTGATATTCCAGCTGTATATTGAATCTGACTTACTTTTTCAGCTCTAATCACTTGGGGTTTTTCATAATGCCCCTTACGCTTATTCCTTGTCTTTACTGGTCTCGCCATAAGCTCACCTCATTTCATCATTTACTATTTTTTTAGCCATTCTCTGACTAGTAATTCCCAATGCCACATATTCTTCACCAGTGATGCGTTTGACATCCTCTTGGTTGATTTCAAATACAGGGATACGATAGAACGCACATTTATCATGAATCTGTTTCTGGGTTCTAGGACTTGCCTTAGTGCTTAGTAGCACACAATACACCTTATTCTTTCGAACTTGATTTAGTAGTTTAAACCCATAAACAAACTCATTTGAACGTTGAACCAAGCCTAGAAATTGAATCGTGCTATCTTTCACCCATCAACTCCCTTAAGGCTTCATAGATGGATTCAGGAATCTCACATTCTAAGGCTCTCGCTAAAGCACCTTTCTTAATAGCCAGTGCTAAGGCTTCAGGATTCTTAGCCAAATACGCACCTCTACCATTGGCCTTACCGCTAGGATCAATCTGTACGACACCTAATGGTGTTTTAACAATTCTTATCAAATCCTTTTTAGGTAATTGGACCATGGTTGCTACACAACGTCGCAGTGGTATCTTTTTCATATAATCCCTTCTTTCTTATTCTTCATCCTCATAGTATTCTTCAAATTCATCGTAATCAACCTCTTCTTCCCAAGGTGCATTCTTTTCTTCTTGTTCTTGTTGTTCGATCAATTTTAATTCTTCTTCAGTATATTCAATCTTAACATCGTAATCTTTATCCTTACGAATCTCAGATGACTTGAGTTTACGTTCTTCAGCCGTCTCAGGTTTGGCTCTCTTCTTTTCTTTTTCTTCTTTCTTTACAGGAGCTTGTTTACTGACATCTGCCAGTGTCTCAAATTTCGAGACATATTCGCGTCTTTCCTTTAAAGGTTTCTTCTCCTTCTTAACCTTAACTTCAGCTACAACCACAGGAGTTTTATCTTTATCTGTAATAATAGAAACTTCTGGTTTATCAGCTTCATATTGTTTAGCTCTTTCAGCCTGTTGAGCATCAAAGTCAGCAATTTGCTTCATTCTCTCTTCAAGGGCTTTCTTAGCTTTTTTCTCGATGATCTTGGTTTCTAATTCAAGGGCAAATATTTCAATCTCTTTCTGCCAATCACGACCAGAAATATCCATATCTGTACGAGATTTAATATCAATTTTTTGACCAGTTAATCGTACAGCCAATTTAGCATTCTTGCCTTTTTTACCAATGGCTAAAGACAGTTGATTGTCTTCAACAACCACAATCAAACCAATCTTATCTGAGGTTGTAGATGGTAAAATTCCAATAATTTGAGCTGGACTTAAACTGTTTCTAATCAGTTCAATGACATTTTCACTCCACTCAAAGATATCAATCTTCTCACCTTTAAGTTCTTCAATGACTACTTGAACGCGAGATCCCTTAGGACCAATACATGCGCCTATTGGGTCGACATCTTCACGTTTTGAGAAAACCGCAATCTTAGTTCTTTCGCCTGCTTCGCGCGCAATCGCTTTAATTTCAACGATCCCTTGGAAAATCTCAGGTACTTCTTTTTCAAATAAACGTTTAACCAATTTCGCATCAGAGCGTGAAACCAATACTTGAGCGCCTTTGGTATCTTTACTAACTTCAGTTATAATTAAACGAAGCTTTTGACCTTCTGTATATTTCTCATTTGGAATTTGATCAGAGTACTTTAAAATGGCTAAGGTTTTACCCAGATTAACTACGACGAATTTCTCTTCAACGGATTCGATGACCCCCATCACCAACTCATCCTTCTTATCAATGTATTCATCATAAACAGCTTGTTTCTCAGCTTCTCTAATCTTTTGCTTAAGAACATTCTTAGCTAAGATGGCAGCGGCTCTACCCAAGTCATCGACATTCATTTTGACATTATAAAGGTCATCAATCTGAATATCCGCTTGTTTATTACGTGCATCAAGCAATGAGATTTCTAGTTCTTCATCCTCGACCTCTTCAACTACCTTGTATTGTTGATAAACACTAATTTCCCCTGTTTGTTCATCAATATCGACTTTAACTAAAGCGTCTGGTATTTCGATTTGTTTTCGATATGCCTTTTCTAACGCTTCTTTTAAAGCTGATAAGACAGTTTCTTTAGATACCTTACGTGTATCACTGTCAAATGCCATCATCGCTTCTGTAAACGCTTTAAATTCCATGTCCTTCTCCTTAGATTTTCACCGCTAAGCGGATTTTAACTATATTCTCTTTATTGAACTCAATCATTTTTTTACGTGATTTATCTTGAATCATAATCTGACCAATTAGACCATCATATTTAAGCAAATATCCTTTCAACTCCAACTGTTTCTCTAGCGGATGTAATACTTTCAAATTAATAAACGATCCAATCGCAGCGATAATCTGCTCATCTCCAATGAGCTCTCGCTCAGCTCCTGGCGAACAAAGTTCTAAATAATAGGTTTCATTGACCAAAGGACTTGCATCTAAGACTGGTGATAATGCATCAGCTACTTTAGCACAAGTCTCCAAATCCATCGTGCCATCTTTATGCATAATGGCAATCTGTAATATACGCATACTTTGATCTTGAACCCACTTAATATCTGATAGTTGAACCTGATGTTCTTCTAAAGTGGATTGAATAATCGTTTTAATTTCGTTTAAGTCCATATTCTCCTTAACAATAACGAAGGAGTGCAGTGCACTCCTTGTTTTTGATACAGGTATAATATAAACCAAAATGCTGATAAATGCAAGTTAAAATAAAACCATCTGATTACTCTCTTCAAGTGATTTTAGAATTTCTAGTTCAGTAAATAGGTTTAAAAGACTGTTATTTAATAAGGTTCGTTTCATTAAATCTTCTTTAGACATAAAGGCTTGTTTTTCTCTAGCCTCAACGATACTTTTAGCTACGTTTTCACCCAATCCATCGATGATGATAAATGGAGGAATGAGAATCTTTGGATCAGTTGGATGCAAGATAAATTGACTGGCTTGGGATAGTTTTAAATCTAAGGGATTTAGATGATATCCACGACTTAACATCTCTACCAAAACCTCTAAAGTTAGAATGAGATCCTTCTCTTTCGTGCTGACATCTTTCTTAGCACTCATATCATTTAAACGACTTTGGATATTCTTTAAGCGACTGATAATACTGGCCAGTGGTTTAATCATTGTCTCATATTCAAAGGCTGAACATCTCAGTGTAAAGAATACTAGGTAATAATAATTTGGATAGTAGACTTTAAACCATGCAACTCGTACAGCCATTAAAACATAAGCGACGGCATGCGCTTTAGGAAACATGTATTTTATGCGTTGACAGGATTCAATATACCATTCAGGTACGTGATTATCCAACATCAGTTTCTTCCATTCTTCTTTTAATCCACGACCTTTTCTAACTGATTCCATGATATCAAAAGCTTGTTTAGAACTTAAGCCTTTATGAATGAGATAAACCATGATATCATCCCGACAACCAATAACTTCATTCAATTTAAGTCCATCTTTGATTAAGTCGCGAGCATTATTAGACCAAACTTCTTTTCCATGAGATAAACCTGAGATTCTAACTAAATCTGAGAAATCCTTAGGTTGAGTCGCTTCTAATATCTGTCTAACAAAGTTGGTTCCAAATTCAGGTAAACCTACAGCCCCTGTTTTTTCATTATAAGATTGATCACAGTTTAAATACTTAGTAGAAGAGAAAATACTGATGGTTTTCTTATCATTAATAGGAATGGATTGAATATCAACCTTGGTTAGATTCTCAAGCATTTTCATGGCACTTGGGTCTACATGTCCCAATATGTCTAGTTTTAATACATTGTCATGTAAGTCTGCGAATTCAAAATGAGTTGTTAACCAATCGGCATTGATCTTATTAGCTGGGTATTGGACTGGAGTAAAATCATGAACATCCATATCTTGTGGAATAACAATAATCCCACCTGGATGCTGACCACTGGTTCGTTTAACTCCCCCTGCCCCATGAGCTAGAAAAGTTCTATAAGCAGATGTGAATGGTTTATCTATCTTTAACTCTTCAATATAGCCCTTAACATAACCAAAGGCTGTTTTATCAGCAACCGTAGTGATGGTTCCAGCTCTAAATACATGTTTATCTCCAAAAAGAACCTTGGTATACGCATGTGCCTTATCTTGATATTCACTTGAGAAATTCAAATCTATATCGGGTACTTTATCGCCTTCAAATCCTAAGAAAGTTTCAAATGGAATATCTTGACCATCTTGGATTAATTGGGTTTTACATTTCGGGCAGTTTTTAGTAGCTAAGTCATACCCACTATCAACACTACCATCATCATAAAATTCAGAGAAATGACAGGCAGGACAAACATAGTGTGGAGGTAATGGGTTTACTTCAGTTATCTTAGCCATGGTCGCTACTAAGGATGAACCAACTGAACCACGTGATCCAACCATATATCCATCATCTAAAGATTTCTTGACTAAAAGATGAGCGATGTAGTAAATAACTGAGAATCCATGTGTAGTAATCGCAGTTAGTTCCTTATTTAATCGATTACTAACAATCTCAGGTAATGGATTTCCATACATTTCAAGTGCATTATTTTGGACAATCTCTTTTAAGCGCTCGTCAGCCTGATCAATATGTGGGGTATATAATGAATCCCGAATTGGATAGATTATCTCGATTTTATTCGCGATAAGATTGGTATTCTTGATAACAATTCTATAAGCCAAGTCTTCTTCTAGGAAACTAAAGCAGTCTAGCATTTCGTTGCTTGTTCTAAAATGCTGATCAGGCGTTACATTGTTAAGCCGTCTCTCATCTTGATAAAGATAAAGTGGATGACGACTTTTACCGATACCCTTGGCATTGATATAAATATCTCTAAATATCTTTTCATGTTTAAGTGCATAGTGAACATCACCGCTAGCAACAACCAAGATATTTAAACGCTCAGCAGTCATAATGATGTTCTTAATAATTGTTTCTAGTCGATCGTTACTTGGTAAGTTATGGTTTTCTAGTAAGGGTGAATAATTGGATGGGGCTTGTACTTCGATGAAATCATAAAACAACATCTTTTGCTCCAGTTCAATTTGACTACGATTCATGGCTATCTCAAATATTTCTGAGTTATAGCACGAACTACCGACCAATAAATCTTTACGTTTATCACTGATATCCGTTCTCAATAAAGATGGTTCATTGATGCTTTCTTCCTCTGCATTGAACAGTAAACGCTCAGTGTGAGAAAGAGTAATCAATTCAAATAGGTTCTTTAGTCCATCAGCGTTTTTAGCCAATAGATTGACATGGAATTCTTTAGCCTTTTTGAAGTTCAAACATTCAGAATGGTTTTGTAAGTCATTGAGTGTAATGCAGTTCTGATCCTTTGCAATGCTTAGTAAGCGCTGAAAAATCTGATTTAATACATCGGTATCATAATCAGCTCTATGTGCAACATTATCATGATAATCTATCTTAAATTGTTTAGCTAAGGCTCCTAAGCGATAAGATTTACGTTCATCCATTAGTATTTTAGCTAAATTTAAGGTATCAATGACCGCATTATTCAATAAGGGATAACCATATCTGGTACAAATGGCATTCATAAAGCCGTAATCAAAGTTGGCATTATGGGCAACCAATACCGTACCTTTAATGAATTCTAACCAAGTTAACAGATGTTCTTGTTCAGTTTTTGCATCATCCACATCCGATTGTTTAATATCGGTCATCTGAGTCGTAAATGAACTCAAGGGTACTGGTGGTTTTACAAACATTTGCATAGAATCTACACGCATTCCATTTCTAATTTTAATGGCTGCGAACTCTATGATCCAATCGTATTGACTAGATAAACCAGTAGTCTCTATATCAAATATTACATATTCACATTCCTCAAGTTTTGCCTCACTTGAATTTTGAACCACTTGAATTGGAGTATCTACCATGTTCATCTCACAACCATAGATGATTTTTAGATGCTTATCAGGATTCTCTTTTAAAAGTTGATTCATTTTATTTTGAGCTTTAGGAAAGGATTGAACAGAGAAATGATCTGTAATCGCTAATGCACTATGATTCCAGTCATAAGCCAATTGAATATACTCTTCGATTGTACTTACCCCATCCATCTCTGACATATTGGTATGTAGATGTAATTCAACTCTTTTCTCAATAGCCGTATCTTCAGGAATCAGCCAATCTTCAATTAGGTTAAATGATTTCATCACTAGAAACAATTCATTGCGCATATCTGATTTAACTTCCGCTATTATTTCAATGCACACTCCCTCAAGCAAACTTTCAGATCTTTTAATCTTTTCATCACTGTCTAAATACTGAGTAAAAGAGATGGCTCCTGACTCATCATGTATATATACTACTAAGCGATCAACCGTATTATTCTTAGTAGGAGTTATCTCAACTAAAAATATCTTAGCTCTTAACCTTGCCTCACGTTGACCTTCATATACTTCAGAAATGAGATCATATTTCTTCTCATCTTGATTCCCCTTCTTACTGCTTTCTTTACTTATTTTTGGAGGACTTGGCTTAATCACCTTATCTTCGATTTCAATCGAACTATACTCTTTGAGTTCAACGGTAATCGTATAAGATAGGCCATATTTAATCAATGAAGATTCAATCTTATCTTGATTAGCTTGATATACGGTAAATTGCTGATTATTGATACAAATAAAGATCAACTTCTGTTGATTGATCTTAATTAGAACTGTTTGAGCGTCTAGTATTTGATCACTATCCAAGGCGCTTCTAATATACATAATGCAATCATTGATATCTAGTTCATTTCTTTTAGCACTAATCGATAGACTTACATTAGATTTTAGAAGTTCTTTTAAATTGAGTTTTACTTTAGAGTAAGTAGCATAAGGAATGGTTTGTTCAAGATGAAAACTAAGATCAATCTGGTTGATTTGTTTATAATACTTTGGTTTATCCATTGTTCCATAGATAAAATACTCTTGTTCATAAGTCTGAAGATTCAATTGCTGGATTAATCCATATAGTGTGTTAGTGTTCATTTTTACCTTCAATATACTTTATTATACTTAAAGCCGCCTTTTTACCAGATGCAAGCGCATGAATGACGGTTTGGGCTCCGGTTACAGCATCCCCACCTGAATACACGCCATCAAGGGATGTCTTATAATCCTTATCTACTGAAATATGATTGAATTCGTTAACTTCTAAGCCTTCAAATTTTAAAGGTCTTACACTTGACCCAATCGCCATAATTAATAAGTCTGAAGTAAATTCCTCAAACCCTTCATCATCCACCACCACTCCACGACTATATTCATCGGCAAATATCAGTTTGGTTTTACGACAGAGCACTATAACTTCATTCCCCTGCTCGCTAATTCTAATAGGGTCTCTAAGTGTATGAAGGTTTACACCTAATTCAAGCATCTCCATTACTTCTATTTTTCGAGCTGGCATCATTTCTAATGTTCTTCGATATATGAGGTCTACTTTTAATCCAATTCTAGCGGCGGTATTAACCACATCCATAGCCACATTACCACCACCGACAACGATGATTCTTTGTACATTGGGATAATGACTTCTAAAAGCATCCGGACTGATATTAACCAGACTTAAGTATTTTCGCCACCCAATGACCTTACTCAAGCGAATTCCTTCAATGTTAGTATAGTTTATTTTAGATGCTCCTAATGCAATAAACATGGCATCATATTGGTTTTTAAGCTCAAGGAAATCTATATCTTGACCGACATTTTGATTAACTATAAAGTTAACTCCAAGTTTCTTTAACTCATCGATACGATGATCAACCACTGATTTAGGTAAGCGATAACTTGGAATACCAAATTTTAAAACTCCTCCAATCACATCTTTACGCTCATATACAGTTACTTTTAAACCAGCCTTAGTACAGTCCAACGCACAAGCTAAACCCGCTGGCCCACTTCCAATGATCGCAACTGACCCTTTAATTTGATTTGATTGCTTAAGCTGAGTTTGATAATGATCACCGATATAGCGTTCAATCAAGCCAATCTTAATGGGTTTACCTTGTTTATTCCATACACATTGATTTTCACATTGGATCTCTTGATAACACACTCGCCCACAAATCTCAGGAAAAGCATCTCCATTTTCAGCGATTCTTTTAGCCTCACTGCCTTCTCCCTGAATAAAAGCTTGAATCAAAGATGGAATCTCCATGTGGGCAACACAGCCTACAACACAGGGTTTAGTCTTACAATTTAAACATCGTTTAGCTTCAGCTAAAGCTTCCTCATAGCTAAACCCATGATCTTCTAGTAGTACATCACTCATTTAACGTACCATCTTTTCTATGGCATCCTTAGCCGCAGCTTGTTCAGCTTTCTTCTTAGAGACGCCCTTACCCTTGCCATATTGAATATCATCGATTAATACAGCTATTTCAAACTCTCTCTCATTAGGTGCGCCAGTTTCATTTAATAAAGCATAGCGAATACTACGTTGATTATCAGCCTGAACATATTCTTGAAGTTGTGTTTTATAGTCAAGTACTTTATTCTGATTCACATAACTCAATGGATCAATAAGGATGTGATTTAAAATAGTATCAATGGGTTCAAACCCTTGATCCAGATAGAGTGCTCCAAGTAAAGATTCAAACATATCAGCGATGATCGAGTCTTTCTCAAACCCACGATCTTTTAATTCACCTTGACCCAGTAATATGAATTCATGTAGACCAAGTTGTTTAGCCATTTCAGCCAGTGATTTCTCACAAACCAACTGGGCTCTTAACTTAGTCATCTCACCTTCTTTTAAAGGTGGTTCAATCGAATATAGATAATGGGCTGACCACAATTGTAGAACTGCATCACCAATAAATTCTAATCTTTGGTTATCCTCTTTGACTAATTTTGGATGTTCATAGAAATAGGAAGTATGAATAAAAGCCTGCTTAATTAGCTCAGGCTTATTGACTTTAATATTGTGGCTGATTAGCCAATCGAGGATGCTTTTCATATCGCTTATTATACACTATTAATCTAAATTTTGAATAGATTGTTCCAAACGACAGAATTCAATATACCTAGAAAAATCATTGTCGAGTCTTTGTTTTAACATCATTAATGCATCCTCACGAGCAATCGCTAGTATCTTAGAATCTAAGATTACATTCGCAATACTAAAACTTGGAATTCCACTCTGTTTTAAACCAAACACATCTCCAGGACCTCTAAGTTCAAGATCTTTTTGAGCGATCTCAAAACCATTGGATAAAGAGGCGAAGAGTGTTAAGCGTTTAATCGCTAAATCTTCACTACTTGCACTTAATACATAACAATACCCTTCTTTTTCACCTCTAGCCAATCTACCTCTAAGTTGGTGTAGTTGTGATAAACCAAATCGATCAGCATCGTAAACAACCATCACATTGGCATTCATTACATTCACTCCAACTTCAATCACTGTGGTGCTTACTAAGATATCAATCTGATGAGCATAGAACGCTTTTAAAACTCGATCGGTTTGATCTGAAGATAAACGTCCATGCATCATCTCGATCTTGATCTCAGTGGGTAGGACAGTCTTTAATGCTTTATACACCTGAGTAACATTTTTAGTATCAATCATACTGTTCTCATCGATGGCTGGACATACAACATAAACCTGATTGCCTTCTGCAATCTTATCCAAAATAGATTGTAAAATCGGTTTAATAGTATTCTCTTGAATGAATTGAGTGTGAATTGATCGTTTAGTTTGATGATACTGCTCAATTGTTGATACATCTAGATCTCCAAAGATTACATTCGCCAATGTTCTTGGAATCGGAGTAGCAGACATCAGTAGAAAATCGACCTTATCACCTTTTGAAGACAGTTTTCGTCTTTGTTGGACACCAAAGCGATGTTGTTCATCTGCCACCACTAAACCACAATCATAAAATATAACATCATCTTGAATTAAGGCATGCGTTCCAATCAAACAATCAATCTCATTCTTGGCTAATTTAGCTAGAATTTCATTGCGTTTAACATTGCTTAATCCGGCATAAAGAACTTCCACTCTAATTGAATCTGGAAGATATGATACTAAACTTTCATAATGTTGCTTAGCTAGTATCTCAGTCGGAACCAATAGGGCTGCTTGATGATGCGATAAAACACAGGCATAAATCGCTAAAGCGGCGATAATCGTCTTACCACTACCCACATCCCCTTGAAGAAGGCGATACATTTGACGATTGGATTGTAGATCATTCAATATCTCATCTAATACTTTTCGCTGATCTTGCGTTAAACTAAATGGTAAGAATTCCATATGTTTTAAAATATCTCGACGATCAAATATCTTACTCTGTCCTTCAACTACTAGATTCTTATCATAGCGATTATAGAGAATCTTAGTTTGAAAACGTAATAGTTCTTCATATTTTAATGTTCTAATCGCCTGACTTAAGGCTTCATCACTGTTGGGTTTATGAATCAAATAGATGGCTTGTTTAATTTTAAGTAAACGATACTTGTTTGCAAATAAACTGGGTATTTCACTAAATTCACATTCTTTTAAGTGGTTTAAACTCGCTTCAATGCATTTAGACATCTCAGCCATCGTGATTGTATGACTCAAACCATAAACTGAATGAATCCCCAACTGTTGTTGAATAGATAAAGTATTGTAATTTGTAGCGGTAAGATTAAAATCACCATCATAACGAGCGAAAAGAGTGATCTCTTTTTCAATTTTCGCAATCCAAGGTCGATTAAAGATTGTGACATTAAATAAGCCTGTTTTGGTTTGAAACTTAAATTTACATAAACTTAAATTGCCTCTTAAACGAGTGACTTTAACTGGTTGAAGAATCAGTCCTTCGATTACGATCTTCTCACCCAGTGTCCAAGAGATAAAAGCTTTCTCTTCTACAGTCTCATAACGACTAGGATAATGACGTAAAATCGATTCAACCGAAGTAAAACCAGCTTTAATGCATTTATCCTTAAGTTTCTGACTCATTTTTAACTGATCAAGTAGGTTCATAAGAAGAAAAAGGGCATGCCCTTTTATTCAATACCAAATATATAGGGATAAACTGGTTGATTACCCATTTGAATTTCGAGTTCACAGTTCTTATAAGTCTTCTCAATATATGCCACAATTTCATCAGTTTCACTAGCAATGGCATCTTCTCCAATGATGAGTGTGATTAAACCATCCTCTTCACTGACGCCCTTTTCAAGTAAGTCTTTAATTGTTTTCATTTTATCTGGCGAGTTGACAACGATATGCTTATCTAGAATACCCATATAATCATTCTCACTGATTTGTAATCCATCAATAGAACTATCTTTAATTGCGATGGTTACTGAACCTGTCTTAACATGATGGTACGCTTCGGTCATTTCGTGGATGTTTTCCTTCACATCTACTTCAGGATTGAACATGATACAGGCACTTAAACCTTGAGGAATGGTCTTAGTAGGAATGACTCGAATATCTTGATCTTCCAGTAGCGATTCAGCTTGTTGAGCAGCCAAAATAATATTTGAGTTATTTGGGAAAATAAAGATGTGTTCAGCATTGAGTTGCTTGATGGCACTTATAAAGTCCTCAGTAGATGGATTCATGGTTTGCCCACCACTAATCACTGTATCAACTCGATATTCTTTAAAAAGTGCTTGTATCCCATCACCTGCCGCAACCGCAATTAGAGCATATTTCTTTTTGACTTGAGTGGCTTGAATCACACTTAAATGTTCATGCTGTTCTTGCATATTCTCAACTTTTAGTTTAATGAATTCTCCATATCTTTGACCAAGATTTAGAGCATCTCCAGGCCTAATGGTATGAACATGAACTTTGACTAAATCATCATCCTGCACTACCACCAGTGAATCACCCATTCTAGCTAATTGATCTCTTAAATCACTTTCACTAAAATTCTTTATAACGGTATCACTGAGTTTAATTATAAATTCTGTACAATAACCAAACTCTTCATTCTCAATACGAGATTGTACTCCTTCAAATTCTTGATTGGTTTCATTTAAAACCGCTACATTACCTTCAATGGCCATTTTAAAACCTTCTAATATGGCTACATATCCAGCAGCTCCACTATCTACAACCCCTACCTCTTTTAGAATCGGTAATAAATTTGGTGTGTTTTCTAATGAAACCTTCGCTCTTTTAATCATAAAATCGAGCGTATCTTCAATGCTTACAATATGTTGTTTTGACACATATTCAAATGTGTCTTTTGAACTTTCACGAAGAACAGTTAGAATGGTTCCTTCTACTGGTCGCATTACCGCTTTATATGCAATATCGGTTCCCTTAACAAAGGCTTCACTAAAATCAAGCGCGCTAATCTCTTTCTTACTCTCGACACTTTGAAAGAAACCTCTAAATATTTGAGATAAGATTACTCCTGAATTCCCTCTGGCTCCCATCAATAAGCCCTTAGATAAGACCTTGGTTATTTCGCCAATGTGTTCACTCTTAAGAGCCGATGCTTCTTTAACACCTGCCGAGAAAGTTAGATTCATATTCGTTCCAGTATCTCCATCAGGCACAGGAAAAACATTCAGTGCATCGATTTCATGATGATGATTACTGAGATGGTTTGATCCACTTACCAGCATAGATTTAAATAATTGACCTTGAATTGTATTCATACTCATTAAGAGATGACTCTTACTCCTTGAACGTAAATATTGATCGATTTGAACTTTGTGTCTAAAGTCTTCTCTAACACATATTTTACTTTCTTTTGTACTTCAAGTACAACCTCGGATATTTTAATACCAAAACCAATAATAATATATAAATCTATTTCTAATTGTTTATTTGTTTCTCTAACAACGATCCCTTTTGAATAATTCTCTTTTCCTAGTAATTCAGCTAGGCCATCTTTTAGTAGCTTCTGCGAAGCCATTCCAACAACGCCATAACATTCAGTTACAACCCCACCCGCTAAGGTAGCAATTGCTTCTGCTGATATCTTGATGTTGCCAAACTCAGTCGCTTTATCAATCGACATAGCATACCTCCTTTAAGGTGTACTCATTATAGCAAATACTATCTAATTAAACAAAGCTTATTCAATACACTCAGCTTGATAAGGATTGGTATCAGCTCCATCAATATAGATGCAAATATTAGTCATAGGGTATTCTTGCATCATAATATAGTAGTTTTTTAGGGCTTTGAGGGCTGAAACAGGGATAAAAACTCGATTTCCATCCTGCATATGAATAATTAAGTAAGTTTCATTAAAACGTTTATCTCTAAGATGAATCTCTGAAATTATCACTAAAATTTCATTATCTAATTGAGCCATTGCTTGGCCAATATTCACTAAATCACTTGTTTCATTAAAATCGTAAATAATCGGCATCGATAAGGTTTTATGTAAAAGATCAGCATTTAATTTCACTAGAGTACCATCTTCTAGTAAAAGACTTGGATCTATCTCAATATTTTGGACAATCCCAACAACCTTCTTCTCAACTATTTTAATGTTGAATTTGCGATTATTTACTATTTTTATTGTGCTACTTTTAATTAATGGATCGTTGATTAAGTTATCATGAATATCTTCTACATATAGAAACATGCTCAGGCGCTCATCATTTAGTTGGGCACTGGTCAATACGGCTTGTTTACTAAGATAATAGTTACCTTCAACAACACTTGATTCTGATCGTGAGTTAGGTTCATTCATAAGTATATATACCAATCCTAATACAATAGCATTCAAACTGATTAAGATCAGTCTTCTCGTCCAAAGTCGAATTAGTTCCGTTTGTTTCTTAACTTTTCGATCTTGGATGAATGTATCTACATTTTTAACACTTTTATTCATGATTCATCCAATTGAAATACTCTATTTCTTCACTCAACATAATACCTAATTTATCAAATACGGTACTTTTGATGCTTAAAATCAATTGATATACATCATTTGCTTTAGCTTCTCCCACATTGACAATGAAATTGGTATGCAAAGATGATACCATCGCATCTCCTATGCGTTGATTACGTAGTCCACATTGCTCAATCAACTCCCAAGCATAATGATCTTCCGGATTACGAAAAACACTACCAGCACTGGCTAATTGGAGGGGTTGAGTGGCTAAGCGTTTGGTTTGCCTTTTGAGCATAAGCGCTTGAATCAGACTTGGATCTTTACTCACTAACTCTAATTCTACTGCTAAGATTATCCAATCATCATGCTCTTGAAAAGTACTGAAACGATAGCGAAATTCAATTTCGCTCTTATCCATCCAAACCAACTCATTCTTTTTTAAAACATAAATCCGTTTAATTGAATCAAATATACATGCATGATAGGCTCCAGCATTCATATAAACAGCGCCACCTAAGGTACCTGGTATCCCACTGGCAAATTCTAAGCCACTTAGACCCGCTTTGGCACATTGATAAGTCAATGCAATTAAACTAACCCCTGCTTGAGCGATAACACTGCTAGATTGAATGAAAACATCAATGAAATATCGATCTAATTTAATGATTATCCCATGGTAAGGTTCATCTGAAGCTAAGATATTAGAGCCTTTTCCCCATATTTTAAAAGGAAATGATTGTTCATTTAGCAGTTTTATGAGTTGCATTAAAGCTATCTCATTTTTAGGAAAAACAAGGTAATCTGCTAATCCTCCAATATGAAAAGAACAAAGACTCTTAATCAACACCTTTTCTTGAACCAATCCATAATTTTCTAAGATCTCTTTATTAATCATAGTTTCTATTTTTTATCCATTGAATCATATCTTCAGCTGCATTAGGCATCGCTATGCTTTTAGCATTCATACTCATTTGCTTTAAACCCTCTTTATCATTAAGAGTTTCTAAAACTGTTGTACAAAATGATTTTAATTCTAAATCTTTCTCCTCTATCAGTAAACAAGCTTGATGATCAACCAATGCCTTAGCATTATAATACTGATGATTATTTGGTACATAAGGACTGGGTATAATAATCGACGGACATCCGATTACAGCGATTTCCGCTGCCGTTGTAGCACCGCCACGCGTAATCATTAAATCTACCTCATACATCAAATCTATTTGATTAATATAGGGTTCAATTCTAACATTTGATTTGAATGGATTCCCCTTATTAAACTCATTATAGTGCTTCTTTCCAGTCGCATAAACTATCTGAATCTTATGATTTTGTAGTTCTAATAAAGCACTCTTCATAAATGCATTGATTGATTCTGAGCCAAGAGAGCCCATAACAATTAATAGAGTTTGAGTATTTGATTTGAATCCATAATTCACCAGTTGAGATTGATGATTCTTATATTTTAAGGCATAGGTTCTAGGATTACCTAATAAGCGCGTTTTAGATTTAGGAAAGACAGTTAGGTTTTGTTCATACGAAGCCACAATCGCATCAACCCTACGCATAAGCACCTTATTGGCTTTACCTACGACTGAGTTTTGTTCATGAATCATGGTCCATATACCTAAAGAATGAGCCATCATGATGACAGGTACAGTCACATAACCACCAAATCCTATAACAACATCTGGTTTTTCTTTAATAAGTATCTCTTTAGCAAGTTTACGACTTTTAAATAATGCGCTCAAAGCTTTAAATTTCTCTGTCAAACCACCATTAAACCCTTTTGAAGGTAAACCATAGAAAAGAAATCCATACTTGGGGATTTCAATGGCTTCCATTCGATCCTCATTGCCAATAAAAAAAATAGAATTTGTAGAATCATCTTTGATTAAGGCTTCAGCTAAAGATAATGCCGGATATATATGTCCACCAGTCCCACCAGTTACAATCGCGATCTTCATTATAGACTCCTTATTGAATAATTATAACACATTGATATGCTACAATAGAGGCATGTTAAAAGTAAAATGCTTGATTCTTGATCATGATGACACGGTTGTAAATAGCACTAAAAGCATTCATTATCCAGCCTTTTTGAAAACTTTAAGTATCGTCAGACCCAATGAGAAGGCATTATCCCAAGATATGTTTGTAAGGTATTGCTATGATCTTGGTTTTGAAGGACTATGCAATACGATTTATCAATTTACACCCGAAGAAATGCTGATTGAATATCAAACATGGAAGTCTTTCACTTCTACCGTTATTCCTGAAATCTATCTTGGGATAAAAGAGTTGATTTTAAAATTTAAAGAAATGGGTGGCTATATCGTCGTTGTATCACATTCAGAAAGTAGTGAAATTATTCGTGATTACCTTCACCATTTTAATATAGAACCAGATTTAATCTATGGCTGGGAACTTGGTTCGGAAAAAAGAAAACCTCAAGCTTTTCCTTTAATTGATACCATGAGTAAACTTGAGATTAAGAATACAGATTGTTTGGTTATTGATGATATGCGCTTTGGCAGAGTGATGTCAGAACAATGTGCTGTTCCCTTTGGGTGTGCTGGTTGGTCTATATCGGATGCTTTCATAGCGGATGAAATGAAAAACTCATCAGATCTATATTTTAATACAGTTGATGAGTTATATTCCTATCTATTTGATTAGTGTTTTAAGCCATGATTCCAAGTACTCACACCACCAATGGAGACCACATCTGTATATCCCAATTCTTTCATAATATGGCAAGCATCGGCTGCTCTAGCCCCACTTTGACACACAATAAAGAATTTCTTATCCTTCATAGGATAGAGTTTCTCGACTTTTATTTGTAACTCACTTAAAGGTAGATTGATACTTCGATCAATATGACCACTCTTGAACTCTATTCGAGTTCTTACATCTAATAAAGTGATATGTTTATCGAGTTTTAACGCTTCAAAAGCTTTATCTTGATCCATCGTATGCTTTTTAAATAGATTGAACATGGTTTTACTCCTGAAATAGATTGTTATCTACTTGATAACCTAAGTGTTTATACGCTTTTTGACTGACTACCCTACCTCTTGCTGTACGATTGATGAAACCTATCTGTAATAAATACGGTTCGTAAACATCTTCTAAGGTCATCGGTTCTTCTTGGATACTACTGGCGATGGCTTCTAAACCCACTGGTCCACCTTTGAAACGCTCAATGATACCTTTAAGATAACGAATATCCACTTCATCTAAACCTAAATGGTCGACTTTTAAGCGATCTAGAGATGATGAAGCAATTTCATAATCAATCATACCCATATTTTCAACTTGCGCAAAGTCTCTAATTCTTCTAAATAAACGATTGGCAATTCTAGGTGTTCCTCGTGAGCGTTTCGCAATTTCATGGATTGCATCCTTCTGTATGGGTGATTGCAGTACCCGTGATGTTCTCTCAATGATCATTGCTAGTTCATCCACTGAATAGTAATCCAGTTTAGCCACAATCCCAAAGCGGTCTCTTAAAGGCGCCGTTAAATCCCCTGCTCTAGTGGTTGCCCCTACCAAAGTAAACGGAGGTAAATCTAAGCGAATAGATCGTACAGATGCCTCTTTACCAATAATGATATCAATACAGTAATCTTCCATCGCAGGATACAGAATTTCTTCTACAAATTTCGGTAAACGATGTATTTCGTCGATGAATAAAACATCTCCAGCTTCTAAAGAACTCAAAATAGCAGCTAAATCACCACTCTTTTCAATACTTGGACCGCTGGTTATTTTAATATGAGTCTGCATTTCATGCGATAAAATATAGGCTAGAGTTGTTTTACCTAAACCAGGTGGACCATAGAGTAATACATGGTCTAAGGCTTCATTTCTTTGTTTAGCCGCTTGAATGAATACTTTCAGATTTTGCTTTAAGTTGGTTTGACCGACATACTCATTTAGACTATAGGGTCTTAAACTGATTTCTTCATCTTCACTATTTGGTTTAGCGTTTAAAATATCGTCCATTTATAAGCCTTTCCATTGTTGGATCAGTTTAAGAGCCAATTTGATATATTCATCAGTACTCATATCATTTCTCGAACTTAATTCTTTTTGTATAGGAATCAATTCAGACGCTTTATAACCCAAAGACTTTAGTGCTTGCAATGCATCCAATAATTGAGCATTTAGTTTTGTATCTTCTTTTGAGACTGAAACCAGCTTGCCTTTTAAATCAAGTATGATCTGTGAAGCTGTTTTACTACCAACTCCGGGTAGTTGTTTTAAAGTCTGAATATCTGATTTTTCAATCGCATTTAACAGTTTATCAACTGTACTGAAGCCTAAGATAGTATTCGCTGTCTTACACCCTAATCCTTTAACACTGATTAATTTGATAAAGAAATCCAGTTCTTCTTTTGATAGAAAACCATATAAACTCATTTCATCTTCTCTAACATAGTGATAAGTATAGATGGTTGCTGGTTTATTGAGTGATACTGCTTCAGGATGCGAAAAAAAGACGAGATAGCCAATCCCATTGCATTCGATAATAATTGACTCTAAATCAATATGTTGAATGGTACCTTTGATGTAACGTATCATACTTTGCCTGTGTTAATTATACACGGAGTACAGAAAAAGAGTAAAGAACTAATCCATAAATGTAAATTGGAAGTCTTTAATATAAACCACATCTCCATCGATGGCACCTTGTTTGCGCAAGGCTTCATCTACGCCCATTTCTTTTAGTTTACGAGCTAAGCGTGCAGCGCCAATCTCGGTCTTAATATCTGACATAAGAAACAATCTTTCAAGATCATCCCCTTCTAACTGATAGGTATGTTCGTTGATAACTTTAATTGAAAATGGAGGTTTTTCAGTAAAGCGATAAACCACTGAATCTTGTTGAACTTCATTTAAAATGAACTCAGGAGTTGTGGCCAATAGATCAGCAACTCGATATAATACCGCATCAATGCCTTCATTAATGATGGTTGATGTTTCAAAGCCTTCAACATCAGGATAGGCTTTCTTAAATCGAGCAACATTGTCTTTGGATTTATCTAAATCCATCTTATTGAAAACAACAACTTGTGGTCTCTCGGTTAAACGTAATTGATATTGGGCCAATTCATTATTAATGATGCGATAATCTTCAACTGGATCACGTCCATCTTCGGCTCCCATATCGATGATATGAATGAGTACGCGACATCTTTCAATATGGCGTAAGAATTGATGACCTAAACCTTTACCTTGATGGGCGCCTTCAATTAAACCTGGTAAATCAGCCAATACAAAGGATCTACCATCTTTAACTTGAACAACCCCTAATTGAGGAACCAAGGTTGTAAACGGATAATCTGCGATTTCTGGTTCAGCTTTAGATACAACCGATAAGAAAGTTGATTTACCAACTGAAGGATAACCAATACATCCAGCATCAGCTAAAAGTTTCAGTTCAACAAAAATCTCCTTCTCTTCACCGGGTTCACCCTTTTCGGCATATTCTGGAGCAGGATTACGAGAAGTCGCAAAATGCCAATTGCCTCGACCGCCACGACCACCTTTACCAATGATTGCAATTTGATCAACTCTAATTAGGTCAGCTAAAATAAGGTCTTCTTTAAGATCTTTTATGATCGTGCCTAAAGGTACTTTAATGAAAACATCACAACCTTGAGCCCCATGCATTTTCTTATTTAAACCATTTCTGCCATCTTCCGCTAGAATCAGTTTATTAAAGCGTAGATCTAGTAAGGTTGATTTGTTGGTATCGACTTGAAAAATGATGTTTCCACCATCTCCACCATCTCCTCCATAGGGTCCACCTAAAGGAACGTACTTTTCTCGGCGAAAAGAAGACATTCCATTGCCTCCCTTGCCGGCTTTAATTTTAATTTTTACTCTGTCAATAAACATGTGACTCCGATAAAAAATCCCGTACGGGATTTTTAAGCTTGTGGATAAACGGAAACTTGGGTTCTTGTCTTACCTAAGCGTTCATATTTGACAATGCCTGAAACTTTAGCGAACAAAGTATCATCAGAACCACGACCGACATTAATGCCCGGGTGAATTCTAGTGCCTCTTTGGCGATAAATGATCGAACCAGCAGTTGCCAGCTGTCCATCAGACAATTTTAATCCTAAGCGTTGGGATTGTGAATCACGACCGTTGCGTGAAGATCCTACCCCTTTTTTAGAAGCAAATAGTTGTATATTTAGGATAAACTTCATTTTACTACCTCCTGAATTTGAATAAATGATGATTGACTTGATTCTAGGGTTTTTAACTGAATCAAGAATGTTTGTAGTATTGTTTGAACTACAGGGTTGTCTAAATCTATAACTTGAATCGTAATACGAGCATTGTCTTGGTCTAATAATGTGAGTAGGCACGAATTAGGGCACAATTGATCTAAAGCATTTAGGACCCCAGTAGCCATACTACTGACGCTTGCACAAACGAGATCTTGTCCCTTAGGTGCACTATCAGAATGGCCAGTGATATCCACTTTAGTAATCAATTGATTTTGATTCTGAACACTTACTCTAATCATATTAACCTTCGATGGCTTCAATGACAAGTTTTGTATACGGTTGACGATGTCCCTGCTTACGACGAGTAGAACTTTTCTTAGGCTTGTACTTTACGATAATAATCTTTTTAGCCTTACCTTGTTTTTCTACTTTTGCAGTTACTTTAGCGTCTTTGACATAGGGTGTTCCCACCTTAGTCGTCCGATTGGAATAAACCAATACCTTATCGAAAACAACAATATCCCCTTCGTTGACTTCTAATTTTTCAACGAAAATGGATTGGCCGATTTCGACATGAATTTGCTTTCCACCGGTTTCGATGACAGCGTACATGTCTGTACCTCCTTTTTAATGAGACTCGCTAAATCAGGTGGTCAATGACACTTAAACCTTTATTAGGCGGTTGCATTCCTAAAAGGAATTACAACGGAGTTAGTTTAACATAGTTTTAATTAACAGTCAAACGAATGAAAGGATAAAGCGTAGAATAAACGGAACGAAGATAGCTGGTAATAAATTAGCAATTTTAAACTGAGTTGCCTTGGTCATATTTAAGCCAATTGCTAGGATACAAACCGATCCTACTGCCGTAAAATCAGCAATCAACATCTCGCTTAGATATGGTTGAATAAACTGACTAAGAATGGTGATAAAACCTTGATAAAGCATGACTGGAAAGGCCGAGAATAAAACACCTATTCCAAAGGTCGATGCAAATATAATCGATGAGACAAAGTCCAATAATGATTTAGTATATAGAATGGATTCATTATGATTTAAACCACTTTCAAGTGATCCTACAATGGCCATAGCGCCAACCACAAAGAGTAAACTTGCGCTGACAAAGCCTGCTGTAAAAGTACCTTCACTTTTCTTAGAGAATTTATTCTCTATCCCTCTAATCATGTTCGTTAGTCTTCCATCAATATCGATTAATTCACCAATATAGGCACCTAATGCGATCGAAATAATCATAATCAAACTATCTTTATAGTTAATGACACCTTGGATTGCTATAACGATGATACTTAAGCCAAGTGCCATCATAATTTTATCACTGATTTTATTAAACAAGCTTTTCTTAAGAAATAAGCCTATCGTTCCTCCGATGATGATTGCAATTCCATTGACTAATGTTCCATTCATGATGACTCCTTATTGAAGATGGGTGCTTCTACTATCATATGATTTAAGCCAAACTTATGTGCTTCAATTAAAACAGCGTGAGCATCATGATTTCGATTGTGATGAATGAAACAAGATCTTTTAGCAGTTAAATGATACTGCTCCATTAATACGAATGCTTCTTGAAGCCTCTCAATTGGTATTATTATATAGAGTCTACCCTTGTCTTTCAAGAGTTCAAAAACTGATCTAAATAAATCACTATAACTTAAATCTAAATCAAAACGTGCGTTACTTTGCGTTTTAGCAACGGATGAAGCTTGTTTATAATAAGGTGGATTACATAGAATCACATCGAATATTCTATCTCGATAATTTTGCACTGTACTTTTAATATAATCTAGATTTGATAAGCCATTTAATGTGGCATTTTGACGAGCCAAATCAAGGGCTGCCTCATTGATATCAATACCAATCAATGTGTTTTGACTGAATTGACTTGCCATCATCAATAACACCCCATTGTTAGTGCCAATATCAAGAACACTTTCGTTGTGTTTGATTTTCATAAACTGTCCAAGGTGTATACTGTCCGAAGTCATTTTAAAATGATCTGGATCTTGCATAAGTTTTAGGTTTGTATTGGGTATATAATCCATCTTAACTGATATCCTGTTTAAATGCATAAGGCAATCTAAACCAGAAGGTACTACCTTCATTGATCTTGCTCTCTACGCCAAATTCAACTTGATGGCTCTTAAGGATGGCTGCTGCAATCGATAAACCCAAACCAGTTCCACTTGGATTACGCTTATGATGTTTATCAATCTTGTAATAACGATCCCAAATATGAGCTAAATCTGCTTCATCAATGCCACTTCCATGATCAATGACTTCAATTCGTACCCATTTCTCTTCAAGTAGAACTTGAAGGATTAGTTTCTTATCTTTACCTACAAACTTGATCGCATTGTTGATGAAGTTAAAGATAACCTGTTGAATTTTGGTTTTATCAGCAGAAACAATCAACTTCTTAGGTGTTAAGTAATCCACCTCAATCGCATTGGGTGTAATAAAAGCATCCATCAGTCTAACACTGTTATAAAGCATAGCAACAATATCAAAATTATCTTTTTTGATTGGCAATACATCGGATTGGAATTGGCTGAGTTGGGTCATATCTTGAACCAAAAGATCCAGATGAGTGGCTTCTTCAAGAATGACATCAAGGTGTTCTTCTCGTTTGACCTTATTATCACCGGATAAGTCCTTAATCATTTCAGCATAGGCCTTAATCATCGTTAAAGGTGTCTTTATATCATGAGATACATTGGCAATTAGATCTCTTCGTAATTCATCCATTTTCTTTAATTCTTGGCTGGTATGATTTAGCGTATTAGCTAATTCCGTAATCTCTTCAAACTCACTATCATCGAAGTGAACATCATAATCTCCCTTGGCTAACTTACCAGCTTGAATTTTCATATTGACAATTGGTTTAGCTAAACGTTTTGAGAAATAGTATGCAACCACAGTAGCAATCAAGAATACAATGAAGGTTACATAGATCAACTGAATGGTTAGGATAGATATGGTTGACTTAACGGGTTGAAGTGGGGTATTTAAAAAGATATAGTAGTTACCAAAATCGCTAATAATCACTCTTCCATAGAGTATCATTTCTTGATTAACAACCTTATTCTCAACATTCATCACAAATTCACGATTGGGTGAGGAATCCAAAGCAGTAATATACTCACTTATTTTGGTTGGCGAAGCCAAAGCTTTCTCATTTAACACACAACCTAAACCCAGTGAATCCACTTGATAAAGTAAAACTGATTTACTGTTATAAACCAATCCACATACGTTGTTTTGAACAGCTACTATCTGAATACGCATTGAGAATTTGTTTTCAGTAATGCCAACAGATACCTCATCCGCAACATTTCTAATTTGATCAACCTTCATATTTTCAAAATATGCACTCAAAAATACAATTTGAAACAACCATAGCATACCTAAAATACTTAAGGTTAAAGTTAAGAAATAAATGAGTGTTCTAAATCGAATATCATGACTATTCAGCTTCAAACTTATATCCCATTCCTCGTACAGTGACGATATAATTGCGATAATGTTTTAAACTATGTCTAAGCATTTTAATATGAGTATCGACGGTTCTATCATCGCCAAAATAATTGTAATTCCAGACCTTCTCTAAGAGAATCTCTCTAGATAAAGCAATATTTCTATGTTTAACCATATAGATTAATAAATCAAGTTCTTTTGGGGTTACATTAATGCGTTGTTCATCTATGTAGATATTGCGAGCAGGTTCATCAATCACTAAACCATCAAATTTAAATGAAGGTTGTGTGTGATTGGCATGGCGATCAATAACGACTTTGATACGAGCCATCAATTCTTTAGTGCTAAAGGGTTTAACCACATAATCATCGACACCTAATTCAAATCCAATCAATTTATCATATTCATCTTGACGAGCGGATAACATAATGATGGGAACATCTTTAATCTGTTTGATTTCTTTACACGCACTAAAGCCATCTAAAACAGGCATCATGATATCTAAAACAATCACATCAAAATCATGTTCTTTAACAAGATCTAAGGCTTGCTTACCATCTTCAGCTTCATAAACTTCATAACCGATGTTTAGAGAATAACTTTTGATAACTTCTCTAATACCAGCTTCATCATCAACAATTAATATCTTAATCATAGGCCACCTCTTTCTTTAGTATAGTATAGAATTATGGCAAAACGATGTTTTTAATCATTTTGCTTAATGATGGTAATCTTTTTAACCAAACACGACTGTTCCTTCTCAACTTGAGCTTCAATAATGACAAAGATCCCTTTTTCTAACTCAGAAGCATATTTAGTGTACTCATTGGGAAACAAGGTACAATCGATTTCACCATTCTCATCGCTAACACTAAGAAAACACATCATATCACCTTTCTTAGTTCGAATCACTTTGATACTCTTAATCATCGCTATAAAGCTGACTGTTCTTTGATCAGGTTTCAAGTCGCTGATGGCTTGGGACATCTGATGCTCTTGCTTTAAACGATGAATCGGATGATCACTTAAATAGAAACCTAACACATTCTTTTCACGCTCTGATCTTTGTAGTGGACTATCTGCTAAAACAATTGGAATCGGTTCACTAACCAAACCCAAATCAATGGCTATTTGATTATTGGCTTTGACCTTAATCACATTGGCATATTGAATGGCATCATCTAAAGAGGCCAGCATAGAACGTCGATTAAGTTTAAACTCATCAAATGCGCCTGCATCAATCACTGCCTCAAAATGCGCTTTATTCATTTTATGTTGACTTAAACGAGCCACACATTCATAGAAAGACTTAAAAGGATGCTTATCTCTTTCTATTAGAATTTCACGGCTCAGGGCTGAACCAACACCCTTTATCATCAACAGAGGTAGTCGAATGCCTTGATTTTCAAGTTCATATAGATCCTTACTTTGATTGATATTAGGAGCCAGTATCTCAATCTTGGCTGACTTGGCTTCTGCAATATAAGCACTGGCCTTGTCTGAACCAAGGGCACTATTTAATAAGGCAATATAGAATAGTTGAGGATAATTTGCCTTCAGATAAGCCATTTGATAAGAAATTAAAGCATATGCTACTGAATGAGATTTATTAAATCCATAATTGGCAAATTTAAAGATTAAAGCATATAAGTCTTCAGCCAGTTTCTCAGTGTAATGCTTATCTAAACACCCTTGGATAAACTCAGTCTTAAGCTTATTCAGTTCAGTCGCACTCTTTTTACTCATGGCTTTACGCAATACATCGGCCTTAGCTAGGGTAAAGCCAGCCATCTTCTGAGCCACCTGCATGATCTGTTCCTGATAGATTAAAATTCCATAAGTATCCTCAACGATCGATTTGAGATCTTCGTGTAAATATACGAGTTCTTGCTTTTTATTACGGGCTTCGATATAAAGTGGAATATTCTCCATGGGACCTGGTCTAAATAAAGCAATGGTTGCGACTATATCCTCAAAGCGTGTAACTTTCATTTGTTTTAGCACACTTTTCATCCCATCCGATTCCAATTGAAAAATCCCAAGCGTATCGACTCTATTTACTAATTTTATTGTTTTCGCATCATCTAAGGGAATTTTAAGAATATCGATATTTAATTGATGATGCTTAAATATGAGCTTAACCACATCATCTATGATGGTTAGATTACGTAAACCCAAGAAATCCATTTTGATTAATCCAAGGACTTCTAAGTATTCCATCGAGTATTGAGTACTCAACATATCTTGCTCAATTCTGATCAATGGAACGATTGTTTCAATTGATTTACTAGAAAACACTATTCCTGCTGCATGGGTTGAGATATGGCGAGGTAAGCCTTCTAACTTAATCGCTTTTTGATAGACATCCGTATAGCGCATATCAGAATCTATCAACTGTTTAAAGCGTGTATTCTTATAAGCCTCACTTAGACTGATTTTAAGCTCATTAGGGACAGCTTTACTGATACTATCCATCTCTCTTACACTCAAACCCATTACTCTGCCTACATCGCGTAAAACCTGCTTAGCTGCTAGAGTTCCAAAGGTTGAGATATGGGCAACATGATCCGATCCATATTTATTTAGAATATACTTCAATACTTCATCTCTACGATTATCAGGGAAATCAGTATCAATATCTGGTAAACTGATGCGATCAGGATTGAGAAAGCGTTCAAATAATAATCCATATTTTATTGGATCCACGTGTGTAATACCCAAACAATAAGAAACCAAGGAACCAGCGGCACTTCCTCTGCCTGGTCCTACATAAATACCTTCCTTTTTCGCAAAACGAATGAAATCCCAAACGATTAAGAAATAATCTTCATAATGCATGGATTGAATGACACTTAATTCATCTTTCAGTCTTTGGCGATACTCATTACTGACTTCTTTATGATCAAAGCGTTTCTGTATGCCTTGTAGACACAATTGAGTTAAGTATTGGGATGCATTTAAATCCTTAGGACAGTCAAATTTAGGTAGATAAGTCTTACCTTGTTGCATAACAACTTGGCATTGTAATGCTAAGTCATCCCCTGCTTTAATATCATCTGCTTCATATAGGGCAATGAACTCTTCAATCGCCAACATATATCGATAGGGATAATCTACCAGAGTATCATCGGAGATGCTTACTTGACGCTCGATCGCACTGATGATTCTAAACAAGTCATGGTCTTCTGCTTCACTATATAAAACTGAAGGCATCGCAACCGTTTTAAGCTTACATTGATGAGCCAATCTTCTAATGATTGGATTGTTTATTTTATAAAAAGGACTCTCTTGATTGCTCAATCCTATCATTAGATTTGGATAATCCTTTAATTCATTCATAACGCTTTCTAAGGCTTCTAGATCTTGTTTTAATAAGCATCGCTCAAATACTGCTTGATTGCTTAAAAGGATGGCTACAAGGTCTTTAAAGCTATTTAAATCAGTAATAGTCAATGACTGATCGCTAATATTAAGTTGAGTGGATAAACGCATTAATTCTACATATCCCGCATAATTCTTAGCCAATAAAACCATTGTATTGATGGACTCATTAATCTCAATATCAATCTCTAAGCCAATAATTGGATGAATTCCATTCTTATGACATAAATTCATAAATTCAGGTACACCATACATGGTTTTATAATCCGTTAAAGCAAGTGAAGAATAGCCCAAGCTTTTAGCTTGCTTGACTATTGTCTCTATACTCATCGTACCTTTTAATAAAGAATAGGCACTTCTAACCATCAAATGTGTAGCCATAAAACCATTATACCTTATTGGTTTGAAAAAAAAAGAACAGTTGAACTGTTCTAGTAAGCTAAAGCGATATTATCAAACGTTAATACAGGCAAGATCTTAGCATCTGATTTTAAATATTCAATCAGAATTGGATCTCCAACCTTAGTTAAAGCAATTTCAGGATTTAAACTTAAATCGACATAGAATAATACATTCGAATCATTCACTTCGATGAAGTAGCGCGATTGACCATCAATGATGGATTGAGTTACCGATTTAACTGTCGTACTTAGACTAATCGTATCCGAATTTGAGCCTTCAATGATCCCAGCTTCAATCAGTTTGGCATTATAATCGGCTTTAACTTCGGTCAAAGTAGCACCAACCCCAACAATTGAGTAATCTGAAACATTGACAATCGCAAACATTTTAATTAAACCTTCTTGATCCTTTAAAGACATAAAATAACTGGCTTCATTACTGATTCTAACTAAGACTGGGAAGGTTGCTTGATAACCCAAGTGTTGAACCTGACCTTGAGCTGAACTCATGGCTGAATTCTCATCTGCTCCCCCTATTTTATAGAAAGTAGCCAACTTAGTTCTTAAGTTGATTAAGCTAAATCCAACAATTGAACGATCTGATCCAACTGAAGTCATACCAGAATAGACATAAGTCTGTCCCTCTATGCTGACATAATTATAACCAGATGTGGTTTGTAGAACATCTTTTTGACCAAAGATGGTGTTCCACCATCCATGAATGTAATATCCCCAATTATCAACTTGAAACCAAGCGATACTAACAGGTTGAACACGGTCAATCCAAGAAGGAATCTCATCTAGATCATAGCGATTCATTTCACCACTAATCGCATCAACAACGATGACCGCGGTTGCATCCCATCCACTGAAGAAACCAATCTTAGGTTCAATCACTGAGATGACATAGAATGGATTGCCAGCATCATCAATTTCAAATGAGAAATCATCTAATATAGCTGTTCGATATTTAAAACGAACATGTCTGAGTAAGTCTTGATCAAAGAAAGCTGAAGGACTATATTTCATTCCTTTAGCCAGTGATACTATACTGGCATCATTAAAATCTTGAACATCCACTTTAATATAGCCAGGTATGCCATTGTTTTTATTTTGCCACCATTTATAGATGTCTTGATATTCTAATGGAGAAATGCGATAGACTTTCTCACCCACGCTAACCAAAGTGTAATTGATATTGATGTTATACTGCGAACCTAAACCTTGGACTTTGCCAATTTGTTTATCTCCCAACTGTTGAGCGGTTTCTTCATCAATATAAGGAATGACGTAATTATTATCTAAATCAAAATCTGCACTAAAGTTAGTCTCTTCTGTGATATTAAGTTGTTGTTGAAAACGATCAGCATTTAAAATCTCACTACCTAATATACTAAAGACTATAATGAAGCCCACAATCGATAGTGCTACAACAAAACTTGCATAACTGATTACAGTTAGCTTTCCACTAAAGAAATAAACTAAGAAGCCAAACAATCCAAAATATAGAATCAATAAACCTAAAAATCCCATATCATGGATATTGTATGCAGGTAAACTTACATAATCTATCATCATTGCCAATACCAATACCACTCCTAAAGCCATTAAAACCGCTTTTACCATAGAATAGGTTTTATTTGGGACAATAGACTTATTAAACTGTGTATACCGTGTCATGGATTTTCCTCCTTATTTCATTTAACACTGATTCGATATCTTCACGTTGAAGTTTCTTAACAGCTGCGGCCAATTTATGACCACCTCCATTATACCTCATCGCAATCTCATTGACTTGAACTCGCCTCGAGCGTAATGATCCATTAAATATCAGTTGACCATTTTCTTCTTGTTGAACAAACATCGCCCATACTTCGCATTCTTTAATACCACTCAATTCATTGATTCGCTCTTTGGCTAAATTGGCACTGATGTGACATTCATTGAGAATCTCTTGGGTAAGAATAATATACAATAGACCACAGTCTTCCATTTGAGCATTTTGACGGATATAAGTTGAGAATTTAAATTCATTGCGATCAAGTGCAAAGACATCTTCATTGATTTGACTTAAATTGATGGATGACATCGCTAAGTAAGCCGCTGAATTCAAAGTCCTATATGAAGTATTGGAAGTCGTGAAGCGAATAGAATCACTCACTATTCCAATATATAGATACTGAGCCACCTTATAACTTAGAATTTCTGGTTGTACTTTTTCATAAATGAGTTGAGTAATGATTTCAGATGTACTCGCAGCTAGTTCATCTATGATTTGTTCATCCGCATAGTTTTCACCAAATGGATGATGGTCAATCTTTAGCCGATATTTGGCTAAAGTATAGCGCGAATCATCCACTCGAGCCGCATTGGATGTATCTAAGATAATCGCTAAGCTCTGACTGATTATTTCATCACTGATTGAATCATACGCTTGAAATAGTTCCGGTTTAACTCCAATGTGTTTACCTACCGCATATACATTTTTATTAGGATAGTGCTCTTTAATCCAAGTATATAAACCCCATTGGCTACCTAAAGCATCCATATCTGGAATATGATGTCTAAAAATAACGATATCATTATATTGTTCAATCAAACTTATGAAACGTGACATATTACATCCCTAAGATGCGAACAGTATCTCTGGCTATTACCAACTCTTCATTGGTAGGAACAATCCAAATCTGGGTATGGGATGATTCCTTACTAAGTAAGACTTCACTTGATCTAGACTTACTGTTTAAGTCATAGTCAAAATCAATATGTAAGGCTTCACTGACTCTTTTCGCAACCGCAGCTCTGACATTGGCATCATTTTCACCAACCCCACCTGTAAATACAATCGCATCCACATGTCCCAATTGGACAAAATAACTACCAATGGTTTGAGCAATTCGATTCGCATATAAATTAAGCGTTAATAAAGCACGTGAATCACCTTCATTAACCCGTTTCTCAATATCACGAGCATCTGATGATATTCCACTAACCCCTAACATACCTGATTTCTTATTCAATATATCAACCACTTCTTCTGCTTTTAAACTAAGTTTATTCATCAAGAATGGAATCATCGCCGGATCAATATCACCTGATCTGGTTCCCATCATAATACCGGCTAGAGGTGTAAAACCCATGGAAGTATTAACTGAAATTCCACCCTCTACCGCTGCAATTGAAGCCCCATTACCAAGATGACAAGTAATAACATTGATATCCTTAGGATCCTTATGCATCAATTCAGCAACACGATGAGACACATAGTAATGGGATGTTCCATGAAATCCATAGCGTCTAATCTTGTAGTTGGTATAGTATTCGTAAGGAATTGGATATAAATAGATTTCTGGTTTCATGGTTTGATGAAATGCAGTATCAAAGACAGCCACATGCCGGGCATTGGGAAGTTCTTTCTTAAATGCTCTAAAACCAATGAGATTGGCTGGATTGTGTAAAGGTGCTAGATCAATCAGTGATTCTACAGTCTTTTCAACATCATCATTCAGCTCGATTGAAGCGGCATAAGCTTCTCCTCCATGAACGAAACGATGACCAACTTCAGTTAATTCATCTAAACTGAGTACGATCTTATTGTCAATTAAACTCTTTAGAACCAACTCTACAGCTACTTTATGATCCTTAATCGGTAAAACAACGGAAACTTTATTTCCATTGAATTTGATTGTAGAAATGGCATCCGAAAAACCAATTCTTTCAACGATTCCACTACAGAGTGTTTTCTCACTTGGCATTTCAAACAATTGAAACTTCAACGAAGAACTACCCGCATTCACTGAAATAACTTTAACCATCATTGTGCTCCTCATTCACTCTCGTGTAATTTATCTAATACTTCTTTAATTCTTTGATCATTCAAGGCATCTAATTCCTTATACAAAATCTTACGTGTATCATATTTTGAAACTAAGGCTAGCTTTTCTTCAAAGGCTTCCATGATCACTTCAACGCGTTTCAGTGTTTCATGAATGGCAGCTCTTGAGGTATTGGTGTGTTCCGCAATCTCAGCTAAGGATAAGTCCTCGTAATAATAGAGACTGGCCACATCAAATTGATGCTTAGTCAATAAGCTCTGATAGAAATCCAACAATCGATTCATCCTATCCGCTTTCATCTTTTAACTCCCTCATTATACTATAGATATAGGAATCTCTATCAAATGGGATTAAGTCAGATGCTTGCTCACCAATCCCTATAAAACTGATTGGTAAATGCATTTGCTGAGTGATTGCCATTAGTATACCACCTTTAGCAGTCCCATCCATTTTAGTACAAATAATCCCGTTGATGGATACCGAAGCCAAGAAACTATTTGCCTGACTCATTGCATTTTGACCCGTACTCGCATCTAAGATCATCCACGTATACTTTGGGGCTTTACCAGCAATTTTAGTGATTACTCGATTCATTTTAGCCAACTCTTCCATAAGATTAGAGTTATTCTGCAATCTTCCTGCCGTATCGACCAATAAGATATCTGATTTCTTATCAATGGCTATCCGTAAAGCATCCACCACAACACTACTAGGGTCAGCTCCCTCTTTACCTATAATACATTCTACCTCTAATCTATCACACCAAATCGCTAATTGCTCAACAGCTGCTGCTCTAAATGTATCTGCAGCGGCTACAATCACCGACTTATCCAACTCTTTATAGTAATGGGCTAACTTAGCAATCGTAGTCGTTTTACCTGAACCATTGACTCCCACAATTAGAATCACATTCAATCCATCATCCAACTCTTCAATACTATTATTGAAAAGACTCTTCATTAATTCAATCATCTTTTCAATCAATAAACTTGGATCAGTAATCCCTTCTTTTGTAGCATATCGCTTAATCTGATTTATGAGTGAATTGCATGTCTCAACACCGACATCACTCTCTAGTAAAACACTCATCAATTCCGTATAGAAGCTTTCATCAATGGAATGATTTAATCTTAAAATTTGTTTGAGACGAAACCCAAGTCGTTTATTGGTACTATCAAAGATTTTGATATAATCATTGGTCTTTGGATTGATAGCTTGTTTTAATAACTTCAAGAGATTCATGCAGTGGCTCCATCGATCAATTCAACAGCATCAGTTAAGCGAACCTTCAACATTTGTGATACTCCACTGCTTCCCATTGTAACACCATAGAGGACATCGCATTGTGACATCGTTCCAGGTCGATGGGTTACGACTAAAAACTGCGTATTTTGGCTGAATATTTTCAAGTATCGGGCGAATTTATCCACGTTTGATTGGTCTAAGGCTGCTTCAATCTCATCAAAGATGCAGAGAGGAACGTGTCGAGCCTTTAAGATTGCGAAAAGGACACTGATCGCAATTAAACTCTTCTCGCCTCCAGAAAATAAGCGAATATTTTGAATGGACTTTCCAGGAGGTTGAACATGAATATCAATCCCAGAGTTTAGATAATCACTTGGGTCATCTAAAGTTAAACTGGCTGTTCCTCCGCCAAATAGAGCTTGAAAAACAGCGGGTAGTTCAAGATTAATTCGATCTAACATCTCTTTAAACTGTTTAATCATCAACTCATCTAATTCTTTGATCAGTTCAACGATTTTATCTTTACTATGTTTCAACTCTTCGTATTGTTGCTTCATCGTTTCATAGCGTTCATTGACTTGTTGATACTCCTCTGGAGCCAACATATTAATGCTACCTAACTCTTCAATAGCTTGACGCAAAAGAACAACTTCTTCATCCGCATTCTCAATCTGATCCATTAACGGATGAGCCAGGGCATATTCATAGGTCATTTGATAATCTTGACTCAAACGATTCAACATATTCTCAAGATTGGTATGTTGGCGAGCTTGATCGATTTCAAGTGTGCGTTTTGTACTTTGAATTTCATTTAATTCACGTCTTTGTTGACGAATCTGTTGTTCACGACGTTCTTGTTGATCGCCTACTTTTAAACGGGTTTCCCTAAATGATTTTAACTGAGTACTAATCGTATCTCTTTTCGCATAGGCAGTATTCAATTGACTAATTAAGGGGTCTTCAAATAATGGATTGTCTTGTTGGCTTTGAGGGGATAATTGATTTAAATCATGTAATAAACGTTCATATTTGGCTTTTTTCGCATCGACAACAGGTTCAAGTGAAGCTGAAGCAATTCGCTTTTCAATCAACAAGGATTCATTATCGGTTTTTTCAACTAAACTGATATGAAATTTATCTTGTCTTTGAGCTAGGGTTTGTTGCCATGTATTCTGTTGGATACTTAATTCATTGATTTCTTTAACCATGGTTAAAGGTGAAGCATTATCTTTTACCTTACCACCTGTCATTGATCCACCCTTATGAATCACATCCCCATCAAGGGTAACCAATTTATATTGATAATTAACCAGATTGGCAAGTGCATTACCATTCTCTAGGGTATCAACTACAATTACATTACCAAGTAAACTATTCTTCACCTCTTCATAAGTGTTTTCACAGCTTACAAATTGGCTTGCTACACCTAAATATCCTTCTGAATTAGAACAAACAACCGCATCTTCTCTTCTTAGATGATGATCTTGTAAGACCGTTAATGGTAAAAAAGTAGCCCTTCCGGATTCATTGCGTTTTAGAAAGGTAATCGCTTGACGAGCTGAAGCTTCATCTTTGGTAACAACATTATAAAGGGCTCCACCTAAGGCTACACTGATGGCTTCTTCATATCCGCTGGTCGCAATCATCAATTGACCCACCACACCATAAACACCAATCAAGTTTTGTTTGGCACTGATTACAGCTTGTACACCTTGTTGGGTCATAAATGGACGATTCTGAAGGTTCTGTAAGACCTCTAATCGATTACTAACGCGTTGTAAGTGAATATTACTTTCTTCTACTTGAGTATTTTGTTCAATCAATGCGCGACTTAAATCAATATTCTTTTGATTTAAAATTGTTAAATCATTGTTTAAGTTTTGTAGTCGTAATAAACGATCTTCATATTCAACTTTGGCTTCTTGTAATAAATGCTTTAACTCTTTGGTCTTCTCTTCTGGATTACCTACTTCAAATTGATATTTATGCTTTTCATCAATTTCAATTTTACGGGTTTCTAAAGTTTGTATTTCATTGATGAGTTTGATTAAATCATCCTGACCATATTGGATTTGTCGGTCTAATTGATGCAATTCTGTCTTCGATAACATATTATTATTCTCATTGACTTGAATGGCTGCTTCTAAAACCGCTTCTTTTGATTGTAAATCAAACAATTGACGATTATTCTCATCTGCTTTTAGCTTGGTTTTAGTAATCAAATTGGCTACAACTGTAATCTCTATCTCTTGAAGTCTTTTCTTCTTTTCTTGATATATTAAAGCTTTTTGAGCGGCTCTTTTTAAGGGAACCACTTGCTTCTGAAGTTCTAAATAAATATCATTCATTCTTTCTAGGTTTAGATCAGTCTTTTCGAGTTTTGATAAGGCATCCATTTTACGTTTACGATATTTAGAAACACCCGCAGCTTCTTCAAAAATAGCTCTGCGATCAATCGGTTTAGATTCGGCGAAATCACTGATACTGCCTTGCGAAATAATACTCAAAGAATCTCTCCCAATCCCACTATCCATGGTTAAATCTAGAATATCCTTTAAGCGACAAGGTGATTTATTGATTAGATACTCCCCTTCAGCATTCTCACGATGTAAGCGTCGGGTTATTTCTATCTCGTCATATGCTATATCAAAACTACGATCATGATTGTCAAATACCAAACTAACTTCAGCAAAATTAACTTTACGACGGACTTCACTTCCAGTGAATATAACATCCGTCATATGGGTCCCACGTAAGGACTTAATGGATTGTTCACCCAGCACCCAACGAATGGCATCGGCTATATTACTTTTACCACAGCCATTGGGTCCGACAACCCCTACAATATTATGATCAAAAGTGATAGAGACTCTATCGGCAAATGATTTAAAACCTTGCATTTCAATTCGTTTTAAAAACATGCACTTCCTCCAATCACATTAGAATATTATAACCTGAAAAACTACAAATAAAAAGAGAGGATGAGTCTCTTTAGAGGATTATTTTACAATGAATCACTTTACCTATGATTTCAATTCGCTTTAGTTTAAGATCATCAGAGGTATAGGTTTGGGCTTGATACTTAGGATTTTCAGCTTTAAGAATTAAATTACCGTCTTCATAGTAGATTCGCTTAATGGTCGCTTCATCTTCAACTAAAACAATCCCGATCTCACCATTTTCAAGGGTACTTTGCCGTTTAACATAAACCAGATCTCCTGGGTTAATGCGGGCATCGATCATTGAATCACCGATTACTTTCAAATAGAAGTATTCACCCCCCCTATTCTCAGCCATATTGACCAACTCAGTCCCCATATATTCTTCAGATGCATGACGCAATAAGCCTCCCCTAACGGTTCCTATAATGGGTATTGGGATTTGAAGCTGTTCATCTAGTAATTGTTGAACATTAATGGAATAAAGCTTAGCCAGTTCTTGTAAAATGCGAAGTGGGGGATATGAAGTCCCATCTTCCCATTTTTGGATTGTTGTAAAAGATTTATAGCCGAAATTCTGGGCCAGTTCTTGTTGCGATAAACCTTTTTCCTTACGCAGTTGTTTGAGCTTTTCGTGCATCGTTATCATTGTTTATAGTATAACATGACTTGAATATATTTCAAGTTAATCTTGCTACTTGAATATATTTCAAGTATACTATAGGTGTCAGGTAACATCCATGGATAGAGTCATATTTCACATCGATCTCAATAATTTCTATGCTTCCGTTGAGTGTCTACATCATCCCGAATATCGCAATGTCCCCATGGCGGTCGGTGGGGATGTCGAGAAACGTCACGGAATCATTTTAGCTAAGAATATCCTGGCTAAAAAGGCCGGCGTTAGCACGGGTGAAGCCTTATGGCAAGCTAGGCAGAAATGTCCTGGTTTGATTTTAGTCAAACCGAATTTTTCCTTATACCTACGCTTCTCTAAATTGGTGCGTGAAATTTATAGCGATTACAGCGATCAAATTGAATCTTTTGGGATTGATGAAGTCTGGGTAGATATGACCCATAGCATCCATCTTTTTGGAACACCTGAGGAAGTAGCCAATCTCATTCGTCAACGAATTAAGACCGAAGTTGGAATCACCGCTTCCATCGGGGTTAGTTTTAATAAGATTTTCGCTAAATTAGGCTCTGATTATAAAAAACCCGATGCCACCACCCTCATTACCCGTCAAAACATGGAACATATTGTCTTTCCTTTACCCATTGAAGATCTCCTCTATGTTGGACGTGCTACCGCTGGTAAACTCCATACTTTAGGCATTCATACGATTGGTGATTGCGCCCATTATGAAGTTCAAATTCTCAAGCGACGCTTAGGGAAGTGGGGTGAAATTCTGTGGCGTTTCGCCAATGGCTTAGACAATAGTCCTGTGAGTCTGCAAGGCTCACAAGTCCTCATCAAATCGGTGGGTAATAGTACCACCGCTCCCCGTGATTTAAAAACATTTGAAGACATCAAAATCATCTGCTATATTTTGTCGGAAAGTGTGGCAGCTCGTTTAAAAGAAGCACATTTAGCTTGTTGTACAGTATCCATTGGAGTTCGCGATATTCATCTAAAAAGTTATGTACGACAGATAAAATTATCCAATGCCAGTAATCTAAGTGATGATATCGCTCAGGCTGCCTTAAGTTTATTTAGTGCCAATGTTGATCTAAGTACCCCACTACGAAGCATTGGAGTGAGGGCCAGCGATCTATGTGCCATTCAGCAGAATACTCAACTTAATCTTTTTTGCGATGCGATTAAACAAGAAAAAGCCCTATCTTTGGAGAATACCATTGAATTCATCCGCGATCGATATGGCCCCACCAGTGTCTTACGCATGATGATGTTAAAAGATCCCCTCTTAAGTCAATTCAATCCAAAACAAGACCATGTTATCTTCCCAGAGGGATACTTTAAAGGATAAATCAAATGAATCAAAAAATATATGTCGATGTCATTACCTATCATAGTAAAGATGGGCAAGTCAAACCCTTGGCTATCGTATGGACCAATGGTGTAAAATATAATATAGATAAAGTATCACAAATCGCTAAAGCTGCATCGACCATTGCCGGAGGGACAGGTATCCGTTATACCTGCTATATTCAAGGTCAAATGCGGTATATATACTTAGAAGACAAGCGCTGGTTTATTGAAAACAAAGGAGTTTAACTATGTGTGGAAGATATCTCTTTAAACAAAATGACGATGAAGAACTAAACAATTGGATTGAAACATTAAGCAACAGTGGCCAAGATGTGACTAATTTAGCTACGCATGAAGTCTTTCCTTCCAATCATACAATAACCTTGGATGCCAATTTAAATCCGCATATTATGATTTGGGGGATTCCCAAATGGGATAACAAAGGAATTCTAATCAATGCTAGAACTGAAACTGCTGCTCGCTCAGCTTTCTTTCAGGACCATCTAAAACAAAGACGCTGCGTAATAAAAGTAGAAGGTTTCTATGAATGGAACACTGACAAACAGAAATGTCTAGTCCAAGATGAAAACACAGAACCCTTATATTTGGCTGCCATTTATGATGATCTATCCATACCGCACTTTGTTATCTTAACCATGGAATCATCTCAATCATTCAAAGCATTACATGATCGTCAACCGCTTTTGATTTCTCACTCAGCGATTAAGGCATATATTGAAGATGGCTATATAGAATTAGATGCGTTTGTCCAACAGAAATCGAATAAACTAAAATGGTCGAATATGGATCCTCAGACCTCACTATTCTAGGCTAGTTTTACAAATCTATTGAAATTTGGTACAATGTATAGTGTGAAAGCAAACCCCTTATCGCATTTATCTATTAAGTAAAATATATATACTGCTCAATCACTCACACAACAATTGAATTGAATAAAAACATACCAAGATTTGTTTAATCTAAGCAATGTAAAATGAAAAAAATACTGATAAGTTTTCTACTGATTCTAAATATGCTTAATCTATCATTGATAACGGTAGCTGCTACCGATGATCCCTGCTATTTTTCACTTGAAACATTGACATATAATGCATCCGTTCCTTCGGTTACATACACACCTGTTACTTGCTATTTGGATTCTCAATTCAATCTTGCCCTAGCTGATATGTATGCACTAAGTCTGACTAATCCAAACGTTGTAATTCGTAGTGAAGCATCCAAAAGTCCTCTAAAAATTGTAGCTGCCGATCGCGCTTTAGCTTATAACAAAGAATATCAATACAATGGAGATACCCGCTTTAGTAGTACGATTCTAGGTGTCTTCTCAAATCCTTTACTTAGATATCCAACAGATTACTTAACCTATATCAGTCAACCAGGTAGTACCAGTGGTTACTCGATGTATTATTTTGGGACTTATTCTAAAGTTGCTCCTGGTACAGTGCTTACTCCAGCTAATCTATCGGTACTGATAGCCATCAATGGAGCCAAAGGTTATGTCAACTTAAACAGTGTCGATATCATACCGCTAATGTATGTAGAAAATAGAGTTGAAGTTCCATTTAACTTAAGTGGCTTAGCTGACTTCCCTGTATTAACTTATTATTCTGTAACACGCGTTACCAAAGCGACTCAAAGCAGTTCTGTAACATATAATGAGATCAGTGTAAAGGTAGACATTTTTACAGATGCTTACACGACAACCATAGGTATTGCACCTGACTGGCTTCCCGTTGGTAAATACTATAGTTGGGATGGGATTGTTTTCTATACAGATGTTGATTTAAAGAATCCAGTTATGAATGGCGATGCAATTGGTACATTTTATAACTATTACTCTTTTCTCAACCTACGCAGTAAGACCAATCTTACAGGAGCACAACTCGATGCATTCTTAGTCTATCGATTAGGGTCTGAATTAAGTAGCTCTGAAATTAAAGATCAAGGAAATGTTTTTATTGATGCCCAAAACACTTATGGCATGAATGCTTTAATCATATATGCGATGGCTGGAATCGAATCTGGTTTTGGAACCAGCTATTTTGCTGGAGATCGATATAACCTGTTTGGTTGGGCAGCCTATGATTCCAATCCAGATGCTGCTACCAGTTATGCTTCCGTTGCTGATTGTGTTAATCAACAGATGGGTTTAAATTTGCGCAAAAGCTATATGAACTATAATTCCGATATTTTCTATGGTTCAAGTATTGGAAACGAGAGATCAGGTTTTATTCGTTATGCTTCAGGACCATTCTGGAGTACCAGTATTGCAGGAGTAGCCTTCCAAATAGATCGTTATTTTGGGTTTAAAGATTATAATCAGTTACAAATTGGAATCATAAATGATAGTGGTAATCGTACCATATATAAGGATAGTTCTTTAACTACTGCCTTATATACAATCAATGCAAGAGTAACCAATTACCCAGTCGTTATAATTGATGCGCAGATAATTGGGGATCAAACGATTTACACGGTTCAAAGTACGAATGTCATAAATGCAGATGGTAGTGTTAATACAACTACGGCAAATGTCTTAGCCTACGATTGGGCTAAATCGATTGGTTATATTTCCTCTAATCAAATATCGATTTATACGAATTCATTTGTTAGAGGTGTCAGTAACAATGCTTACTATAGTAGTTCAAGAGAACTCATATTTCCAAGTGCCAGCGCTACTTTAAATGGGGCAACAATCCCTTCAGGTTATACTGTCAGTGATGATGGATCATACACTTTAGTTGTAACCAATAGTAGTAATCAAGTCCAAACCATCCAGTTTACAATCGATAAAACTGCTCCAGTCATTTCTGGTTTGGATACAAACCTCTATTTTGAAACCACCCCAAGCATTACATTCAACGAAGGTACTGCTAAGTTAGATAATGTCGCCTTTACATCTGGTAATTCAGTAATTACAAATGGCTCACATACTCTTATCGTTACTGATTTAGCTGGCAATACAAGTAGCAAAACCTTTGAGGTTGTCACAAGTGACTCTATCGTTGAAAATCTTCAATCAGATTTCGCTAGTTTCAATACAATTGATTTAAAATGGGATACCATACCATTTGCTAAATCTTTCATTGTTTCTTATGCCAAAGCATCAGATGAAGTGTATACAAGTTTAGATGCTACGACCGATACATCCATTCGTATTCAAAATCTTGAATATAATGTCTTATACAATTTCAAAGTCCAGATTATATTTGATAATAATGGAGCCGATGAAGCAGGTATTAATAAGGCACTCATTACGGCAACTCCTTTAGGAGCAGCCCCTACTAACATCGTCAGTTTACCAGAGACGATTAGTAGTACTCATTTGAGTTGGGATAGTGTATTGGATGCTGAGGGATATTATGTATATAAGTATAACTCTAGTACCTTGGTTTATGATTTAGTTGCGGATGTTGTCGAAAATGAAGCCATAATTAGTGGATCAACTGGAATTGCCTATTCGATTAAAATTGTTGCTTATAAAACAATTGAATCCTCGATTGTACTAGGAACAGATAGTCAAATTCAAAGTATTACGATTGTCCCTCCGTCCCCAACAACATTAACGGCTGTATCATCGACTTATCGAAATATCAAAATCTCATGGTCTGCAGTTACTGGGACAACTGGATATGAAGTTGCTTGGGCAACTGAATTGAATGGCACCTATACTTCATTGGGCTATTTTACATCAACCAGTATTATTGATACTGGATATCGAACAGGTAAAGTCTATTACTTTAGAGTAAGAGCTTATAAGACAGTTGGTACAACTAAAGTATTTGGACCTTATAAATCTAATGTAAGTGGAATGGCCTTACCAGGCTCACCAATTATTTCAGTCTTATCAGGCACATATAATTCAGTCACAATTAAGTGGCCTCTGGTTACTAATGCTAATGGCTATAGCATCTACATGCAAAACCTAAGTACTTTAGAATATGAGTTGCTTGCCAATACAAGTGCATTATCTTACGCTGTTTCAAGTTTAACTGCTGGACAGAGTCGGAATATTAAAGTTAGTTCATATGTTATCTATAATTCAGTAAAATCGATGGGTTTATCATCAAGCGTATTATCAATCAAGTCAATACCTGCTACAACCAGCGGATTAAAGGCTAGTTCAAACAGTTATAACTCGATTCGATTGACTTGGACTGCGTCAGGCGGAGCCAGTCATTATTCAATTCTAAGATCTACCAGTTTATATGGTACCTATACAGCAATTGGAACCAGTTTAACCAATAGTTTTATCGATAACAACAATAATTCAGGTTTAAGCACCAATAAAACTTACTACTATAAAGTTCGATCCTATGTCGTAATTGGTTCTGTAACTACCCTAAGCAGCGCTGTTAGTGCCGCAGCTTATGCTAAACCAATTCCTAATACAGTTGTTGCAAGTGCTAGTACTTATTCAAGTACAGCCAATCGAATATCTTGGTCACCTATCAGTGGAGCAAGCGGTTATCAGATCTATTATGCTACATCAAAAACAGGTACCTATGTCTTTCTAAAGACAATTGCTTCTTCAAGTGTTTATACCTATGTTCATTTCAAAATAACAACCAATAAAACCTATTACTATAAAGTAAGGGCTTATCGATTGGTTGGGTCTACTTATGTATACGGTGCTTTTTCAAGTATTGTTTATAATGCACCGAAATAATCATTTATTAAAACAGACGAACAATATCTTGCCCAGTCGCAAGTACCATTAAGAAAATTAATAATATCACACTAGCCAACATTAAGGCCTGCTCAGCACGCTTATTTAAAGGTCTTCTGATGACGGTTTCAATTAAAATGATGAATACCCTTCCGCCATCCAAGATAGGCAAAGGTAAGAGATTAAATATGCCTACATTTAAAGATAATAAAGCCGTTAGATAAAGTAAAGATAGAATTCCATAAGATGCTTGCTGAGCGGTTACTTGATAGATGCCAATCGGTCCACTCACAGAATCTAACCCTATACCCTTAACTAAGCGACTGATCATTATAAACATATCATTAACTATTCCAACCAATCGATCACTTCCGTAATAGAACGCATCCCAGACTTGGATGTCTTTAGTGTTTGCATCAGGTAATTGTAAACCCAGATAATATCGATTCTCACTTGCATTAAATGATGGTGTGGCTTTAATGATGAGTGAACTACCGTTTCTTAAAACAGTATAAATCGTTTCATTATGATAAAGTTGAACGTAATACACAACCTCATTAAAATCTTTAGGATACAGACTTGTTCCATCACTAAAATCCATTTTAGTAATCTCATCTCCTAATTGAAAACCAGCCAATTCAGCGGGTGAGTCTATAACAACACCAGCAATTATCGGTTTAGGAGGAATGACTACCTTACCTTGATATATAAAAATAGATACCAAGATGACCCAAGCGAGTATCACATTCATAATAATTCCAGCTAACATAACTAAGGCTCTTTTAGCTGGGTGAATACCTTTTATCGTTCGATTTAATGGAATATCTGAATCAACCCCATCCTCACCTGCCATAGAAACAAATCCACCAAAAGGAAAGGCGCGTAAACTATATTTCGTTTCTTTACCTTGTTTACTAAAAATTACTGGGCCCATACCAATCGCAAATTCTTTACAATAAACGTTAAAAGCTTTGGCACTGATTAAGTGACCTATCTCATGCACCAAAACTATGATTCCTAATATAACTATAAAATATATGAATGTCATTTTTATATACCTTCCTGAATCATCGCTCTAGCAAACGCTCTGGCTTCTTGATCCGCTTTTATAAAGTCCTCTAATGTTTTCAATTCTTTATATGGTATGGTTTCAACAGTACCTATGATTATCTTCTCAATATCAAGAAAACTGATCTCATCATTTAGAAATGCATTAACCGCTATTTCATTTGATGCATTAATCAAAGTAGATTGATTCCCACCTAAGTTTACCTTCTTTAAGATAAACGAGAACAAGGGATAGCGAACATCATCCATTTCTTTGAAATTCAGTGATTTAAGTGATGCCAGATCTAATGGTTTTTGATTCAAATCAGAATGTACTCCCATCAGTGCGTATTGAATAGGTAATCGCATGTCTGCATTTGCCATTTGTGCTATGACTGAGTAATCCTTAAACTCAACCAAGGCATGTACAATGCTCTCAGGATGAAGAATTACTTTAATCCTTTGATAATCCATATTGAATAACCAATGAGCCTCTATGACTTCAAAAGCCTTATTAACCATCGTAGCACTATCGATTGTTATTTTAGCACCCATAGACCAATTAGGGTGTTGTAAAGCATCTTGGATGGTTACTTGCTCTAATTGTTCACGTGATAAATCTCTAAAACTGCCGCCTGAAGCAGTAATAATCAATGAATTGACTTCCTTCATTGAATGTCCATAAAGAATTTGTTGTAAACCGGAATGTTCTGAATCAATTGGATATAGATGAACTTTATATTGATCAATTTTTTGCATTACAAGTTGCCCAGCAACTACCAATGTCTCTTTATTAGCTAAGGCAATATCCTTGCCAAGTTCAATGGCTTTAAGGGTTGGGCTAAGACCAACAAACCCAACTAAAGCATTGATGAGTATATCATAATTATTTAACTCAACACAGGCAATTAAGCCTTTATCACCATAAACAAAGGATTGATCAGGATATTTCACAGATAAAAAATCATAATCTTCCTTGTTTTGTACACAAATGAGTTCAAAGCGCTCATGAGTTAGTAAAGAATCAATCAGTGATATATTCTTCCCAACACTAAACGCAACACACTTTAAATCATTTGGGTGCCGATTAATAATATCTAAGGTTTGTTTTCCAATGGAACCACTGGCTCCTAGTAATACACACTTTTTCATATTAAGTTAATGAATATATAAAAGACAACCAAATTAAATATTAAACTATCTATCCGGTCTAATACCCCTCCATGCGCTGGAAATATGCTGCCAAAATCCTTAATCCCGATAAAGCGTTTAATGTCACTAAACGCTAAATCACCGATCTGACCAACGATAGGTAAAATTATATTAGCCACAATAAGAACAGGTAAAGTGATATTTTTTATGAATAGTAAGCCATAAATTAAGCCGATAGTAAATCCAATAATCCATCCCCCAATTGAGCCTTCTATCGTTTTCTTCGGAGAAATCCGTGTATTGAGTTTATGTTTACCAAAGAAATAACCAATAAAATAAGCGCCTGTATCAGTACTGTAGGTCACAACCAGCATATAGATTAGAACTATTCTTCCTAAATCATCTAATATAAAGTTAACTGATTTTAATGTACCAGTAAAAAGGATAATCATTGTGACTAAATAACCAATATCCATTGGGCTTAACCATTCAAATACAATTGAAATACAATACATTAATAGAATCATGCCTATTAAAGCAAATAAAATATAGTCATTAGGAGTAAATGCTAAAACCAATAAAGCTAAAAGCATAAATAGAAATATCCATATAGGCCACTCAGTTTTCTTAATCGCATAAGTTTCATAAAGCGCTAATATAACAAAGGCCATTACAACCAATTGTCTAATCCATCCACCCATTAAAAAAGTAGGTAGAACAACCGCAGCAATTAGTAAACCAGTTATTGTTCTCTGTTTCACTATAAACCACCAAACCGTCTTTCTCTTTGACTCACATTGACAAATATCTCATGGAGTTCAGAAGCACTAAAATCAGGCCAAGTTGTTGGTGTAAAAACGAGTTCTGCATAAGCAATCTGCCAAAGTAGAAAATTAGATAGTCGTTGTTCACCAGAGGTGCGAATACACAAATCAACAGGAGGATAATGATTGGTCATCAAGAATGACTCAAACTCTGCTTCATTGATATCTTCTCTTATTTTATTTTGAATAACAGCTTGATGATATTGCTTAGCAGCATTAACGATTTCATTACGGCTTCCATAATTCATAGCAAAACATAAAATCATCCCAGTATTTTGCTGGGTCTGTTTAATCGCATTTAATAAGACTTCTCTGGTATTAGGTGGAATTTCAGCCATATTTCCAATCGACTCAATCTTAATGTTCTTATCCATGAGTTCTTTTAGATAGCGATCAAAAAAGACGGCGGGCAAACCCATCAAGTATTCAACTTCTTTGGCTGGTCTTTTCCAATTCTCAGTCGAAAAAGCATATAGAGTTAAAACCTGGATTCCGTCATCGTTTGCTGCAATAGCAATCTCTCGTACTTTCTCAGTACCATGAAGATGACCGAAGGTTCTAATTTTATGGTGTTGTTTAGCCCATCTTCCATTACCATCCATAATGATGGCTACGTGTTTTAAATCCATAGTCTCCTTTATGCTCACATAAAGTGAACTAAACAGTCATTATATCTTTATCTTTAGCAGCTGCTATCGCATCTACCTTTTTAATATGTTCATCGGTCACTTTTTGAATCTTATCTAATGCATCTTTCTCTAAATCTTCAGTTAAGGAATCATCCTTCTTAATCGCTTCATTGATATCACGACGGATATTACGAATTGAAACTTTTGCTTCTTCCGCATGCGTATTGACTGTTTTAGTCAACTCTTTGCGCGTTTCAGTCGTTAATGAAGGCACTGTTACTCTAACTACAGCCCCATCAATGATTGGATGTAAGCCAATATTAGCAGCATTAATCGCATGATCGATGGCTTTTAGTACACTGACGTCATAAGGCTTAATCACCAATTGCTTACCTTCAACCACTTGAATACCAGCCAATTGACTGAGTGGGGTTGGAGTACCATAGTATTCCACATGAATATCCATCAATTGATTGGGATTGGCTCTACCCGTTCTGACGGAAGCCAAATGATTTTCGAATTTTACAATCACTGCACCCATCTTTTCATTGGCATTGTCTAAATGTTTTTTCATTTTTTTCTCTCCTCGGTTATATGTGTTCCAATCGCTTCTTGCATGACTGCCTTCAAAATACTGCCCTTTTCACTCATGTTGAATACAATTAAATCAATATGGTTATCACGACACATCGCAATCGCTGTTGAATCCATGACTTGTAAATTCTGTTGGATAATTTCATTATAACTCAAATGGGTATAAAGCTTCGCATCATGATCAATTTTCGGATCACTGGTATAAACCCCATCTACTCCATTCTTCGCCATTAAGATCACATCAGCTTTAATTTCTGATGCTCTAAGGGCGGCTGTTGTATCGGTAGAAAAGAATGGACTACCTGTTCCAGCGGCGAAAATAACCACACGACCCTTTTCTAAATGTCTTAAGGCTCTGCGAACAATAAACGGTTCTGCAATTTTACTCATCTCAATGGCTGTTTGAATACGAGTCTCAATTCCCTTTTTTTCAAATACTCCTTGAATCGCGATTGAGTTTATTACTGTTCCAAGCATACCCATATAGTCTGCTTGAACCCGATCAATGCCCATTTGCTCGGCAAATTTACCTCGGATTATGTTTCCACCTCCGATGACAATGGCAATCTCAACTCCTAAATCATGAACCTCTTTAATTTCTTCAGCGATTCGAGTTAAAACCTGAGGATTATAACCGTTTGACGAGCCCGCTAATGCTTCTCCACTTAATTTTAGTAGTATTCGATGGTACATTATACCCCCCTTATGAAAAGGACGCATCAGCGCCCTTTAAAATTAAGAACCAAATGTCTGATTCATGACTTCTTCAGCAAAATTATCAACTTTTTTCTCGATGCCTTCACCAACTGCGAAACGGACGAAATAATTAACATCAGTCTTGGCACTCGCTAAGACCTGGGCAACCTTGATTTCAGGATTCTTGAAGAAGACTTGATCAACTAGACTGGTTTCTTGAAGAGACTTACTCAATCTTCCTTCTAGAATTCCATTGATGATATTCGCTGGTTTACTAGCCATTGTAGGATCATTCTTAATAATCTCTTTTTGAATGTTTCTTTCATGCTCAATAAATTCACTTGGAATGTGTTTGCGAGAAATATAACTAGGACTCATCGAAGCTACTTGCATAGCCATATCTTTTGCCACATCGGCATCATCAGTCTTGTTTAATTTAACTACGACTGAAATCTTTCCACCCATATGGATATATGAACCAAATATCTCATCATCCGATTTGCTTAGTATTTCAAAACGACGTAAGGTGATTTTCTCACCAATGGTTGCTGTCGCATCGATAACCAATTCTTCAATCGTTTTATCCAATGCTTTAAGTTGTAAAGCTTCTTCGATAGTCTTAACATTTGATTTTACTAAGGCTGCTCCAACGACTTCAAATAGATTTAGAAATTGTTCATTTTTGGCAACAAAATCAGTTTCTGAATTGATTTCAAAGACAACCGCTGTGTTACCAAGCACAAGTGCTCTGGTTAATCCTTCAGCCGCAATACGATCAGCCTTTTTAGCGGCTTTCGCAATGCCTTTTTCTCTTAACCAATCAACCGCTTTAGCTAAATCACCATCGGTTGATTCTAGCGCTTTCTTACAATCCATCATTCCAGCGCCAGTTTTATCACGTAATTCTTTGACTTGACTTGCTGTTATCATATTATACTTTACTCTTTTCTTCAGTTTCAACTTTCGCTACTGGAGTCTCTACCACTGGGGCAACCGGTGTTACGATGACTGGTTTAGCTGCGGCTGTTGATGCTGCATATGTATTGGCTCTTTCACCACTTTGTTCATTAGAATGCGGACGTCTATTGTCATAAGGACGTCTTTCAAACGGACGACGAGTTCCACCGCCTCTTTCTTCGCGTTGTCTTCTCTCTTCCATTTTTGCTCTACGACGACGTTCATTTTCTTCATTTTGTTTTTCAACATTGATGATGACATCAGCCATAGTAATATCATTGCTTAGATCTTCATTGGGATTGGCAAAGGCTAGAATACCAGTGCCTCTGGCTTGAACAACCGCATCAGCCATAACACCTACGATAAAGGTAATAGAGCGGATGGCATCGTCATTGGCAGGAATTCCATAGTCAACAACTTCAGGATTACAATTCGTATCAATAATTCCAAATACTGGAATATTAAGTTTTCTTGCTTCCGTTACCGCATTGACATCTTCGGTTGGATCAACTACGAAAACAGCATCAGGTAACTTCTTCATATCCTTAATACCACCAAGGAAGTTATTCAATCTTTCAGCTTGCTTGTGTTTCAAAGCTTGTTCTTTTTTAGGATAGATACTGATGGTGTTGTTTCCAATCATCTCTTCAATATCTAGTAGTGTTTTAATGCTCTTTTGAATCGTTTTAAAGTTAGTAAGTGTTCCGCCCAACCATCTTTGGTTGATGTAGAATGTGCCTGCTCTAAGCGCTTCATCATTGATAATCTTTTGAGCTTGTTTCTTTGTACCTACAAAGAGGATCTTTCCATTCTTTTCGACGATAGCCTTCATAGCTTCATAAGCTTCGTCTAGTTTTGATTGGGTTTTCTCAAGATCAATGATATGAACCCCATTCTTTACCGCATAAATATACGGTTTCATTTTTGGATTCCAACGTTTGGTCTGATGACCAAAATGACATCCATTTTCCAATAATTTTTTCATCGATACAACTGGCATGGTATACCTTCTCTTTCCGTTACTCCACCACTGGTTCTAACACGATAACTCTACGATGAGCACGGAATCGTGAATTCCCAGTGTGCGATGTGCATTCATAAAATGCCATTGAATAATATACCATATAAACCTATTATCTTCAATACAAAACTGCTATTTAACCCGAGGATGAGACTTTAAATACGTTTCTTTCAATCTATCCAAGGTAACATGCGTATATATTTGAGTCGTACTTAAGTTTTTATGACCAAGTAATTCTTGAACCAAACGTAAATCAGCCCCATTATCAAGTAAGTGGGTAGCAAATGAATGACGCAACATATGAGGATGAACATTCTTCTGTAATCCTGCTTTTGTACATGCTGAACTCAATATAAACTCAAGTCCACGAGCACTTAGCTTACCTCCGTTATGATTGACAAAAACAAAATCATGTTTCACTTCTTTCATTAAGATTGGCCTTGCAGTATCGATATATTGGCGAACCAAATCTCCTGCATCACTATAGAATGGAACAATACGATCTTTAGATCCCTTGCCCGTGTATCTAAGTAATCGTTGATTAAAATCAATTTGATTTAAACTAAGGTTGATGGTCTCACTGACACGCAAACCACTGGCATACATCAACTCAAACATGGCTCTATTACGTAAACCCTCTGATGATTTTAAATCAAAACTTTCAAATAGATTATTCAGTTCATCAAATAGGAAGAAATCTGGTAAAGTCTTGTCTTTTTTAGGAGTCTTAAATAGCATCACAGGATTCTCTGAAACGATATTCTTAAAAGCCAGATAAGTATAAAAAGAACGTAAAGAAGATAACTTACGTGCAATTGAACTCTTCTTTAGTTTGTGTTTACCAATTGTATTCAAATCAGCTAGATAGCGTGACAATAAACGCTGATCAACATTTCTCCAATCATCAATCTTTTCATATAATAGAAACTCATAAAAATGGATTAAATCGCGGCGATACGCATCACTTGTGTGCTTCGAGCCTGAGTTTACGGTTTCTATATGCACAATAAAATCACGAATATCTTCAATCATAATTGTTCCTTAAATTGTCTGATCGTACTTAGAGCCAATTCAATTTGGATCTCACGCTTCTGCTTGTTTTTTTGATCAATGTCAGAAACTAGAATTCCAAAATTCGCATTCATCGGTTGAAAATGATCTGGATTAGCTGAACATATATAATTAGCTAAGGCTCCAATCATCGTAGTTGCTGGAAACGGTAAGATTGTTTGATCATTTAATCGACGACTCATATTAATTCCTGCCACTAAGCCACTGGCACATGATTCAATATATCCTTCAACTCCGGTTATTTGACCCGCAAAAAACCAATTGGGATATTGCTTAGATTGATAGCTAGAATCAAGCATTTCAGGTGATCTCAAGTAGGTATTACGATGCATCACTCCATAACGTGTAATAGTCGCATTCTCTAAACCAGGAATGAGTTGAATGATTCGTTTCTGTTCAGGCCATGTTAGATGAGTTTGAAATCCAACCATATTATAAAGACTGGCTGCCGCATTATCTTGTCTTAACTGAACCACCGCATAAGGTCTTTTACCTTCATGCTCCAAACCAACGGGTTTCATCGGTCCAAATAGTAATGTTTTCTTGCCTCTTTCTGCCATCACTTCAAAAGGCATGCATCCTTCAAAATAGATTTCTTTCTCAAAATCATGTAAAAAAACTCTTTGAGCAGTCAGCACTTCATTATAGAATAATTCAAATTGTGCTTGAGTCATAGGACAGTTGATATAATCTTGACTATTGCCCTTATCATAACGAGATTTATAGTAAACAATCGAAAAATCAATGGTAGAAACATCGATGATCGGCGCTGCAGCATCATAGAAATAAAGACTTTGATGATTGAATTTCTTCTGAATAAACTCTGCCAATCCTTCATCTGTTAAAGGACCCGTGGCTATAATGGTTTCTACTGATTCATCAAGTTCATCAACAACTTCATGATGAATATGAATCAGTGGATGCTCACTTAATCTTTTAGTAATGAGTTCTGCGAAGGCTTCGCGATCGACCGCTAGAGAGCTTCCAGCAGGAACCCGCGTCTCATCCGCTACTTGCATGATTATACTATTCATCATTCGAAGTTCTTCTTTTAAAAGTCCAACCCCATTGCTGAGTTGATTGCTTCGCAATGAGTTAGAACATACCAATTCAGCAAACGTATCGCTATGGTGAGCTGGACTACGTTTAATCGGCTTCATCTCATATAGATGAACCGTGATTCCTCGTAGAGCGCATTGCCAAGCGGCTTCAGAGCCTGCTAAACCAGCCCCAATGATTCTAACTTCCTTACTCTTCATTCTTCTTTGCCTTAGGTTGAATATATTTGCATTTTGGATAATCACCACAACCAATAAACGGACCAAAACGTCCAGTCTTTTTAACCAATGGTTTACCACATCGAGGACACATCTCACCCGTTGGCTCTTCAATTGCCTTGGTTTTAACTCGATCATTTTTTATATATTTACAGGTTGGATAATCACTACACGCCACAAACGGTCCAAATCTACCTGTCTTTTTAATTAATGGTTTTCCACATTGTGGGCATGCTTCTCCCGTTGGTTCAGCTTCTGTTTGTGTAGATTCTTTCTTCTCAATGTATTTACAAGTTGGATAATCACTGCATGCGACAAATGGTCCATATTTTCCTATTTTCTTAACCAAGGGCTTCCCACATTGTGGACAAGCATCCCCAGTTAAAACAGGTTGAATCTTTTCCATTTCATCATTGGCTTTAGTCATCAATGGATTAAAGGTATCATAGAACCTATTTAACGCATCAATATGATTAAGTTTACCTTCAGCTATCTCATCAAGCTCCGTTTCCATATGTGCCGTATAGTCGGTATTGATAATCGAACTAAAATGTTCTTGAAGTTTGGTATCTGTTAGAAAACCTTGATCCGTTGGAGTGAAATACTTCGTTCTGGATTTCTCATTCTTCTCTAGGTTTACATATTTACGAAAAACGATCGTTTCAATAATACTCGAATAAGTTGATGGTCTACCAATTCCCTTCTCTTCCATGGCTTTGATGAGTGTGGCTTCAGTATATCGAGCCGGTGGATTGGTGAAACTCTGTTTGGCTTCCGTTTTTAGACTCTTCAGCACTTCATTGATACTTAATGGAGGTAATTGTTTCTCTTTCTCATTGTCATATTGAGCCAATATTTTATTGTATCCATCAAAAATCACAGTGGTACCCTTAGCCACAAAATCATAATCATGATTGGATAGAGTAACAGTCGTTATCTTGGTTTTAGGTAAACTCATAATCGATGCAAGTGCACGATTATAGATTAAGGAATAGATTTTAAGTTCATCTGCATTTAAATAATCTTTAATACTTTCTGGAGTATATTCAATATGAGTTGGACGGATGGCTTCATGGGCATCCTGGGCATTATCAATCTTCTTACTGGTATAAGAACCTACATATTGCTTCCCATATTCATGTTCAATAAAATCCTTAGTAGACATAATAAATTGATCACTTAAGCGAGTAGAATCTGTACGCATATACGTAATCAGCCCTTCAAGTGAACCTTTAATACTGATACCTTCATATAACTTCTGAGCAATCATCATGGTTCTCTTTGAGGCATAGAACAGTTTACTAGAGGCATCTTGTTGAAGCGTCGAAGTAATATAGGGATACTTCTTTCCTGGCTTACCATCTGTTTCTTCAATATTAGTGATTGTAAAGTCTTCATCTAAAGCACCTAAAACTTTATCAGCTTCAATCTGATTAGTAACTTTAAATTTCTTTTTGAGATATTTATCTAATTCAGCTTCAAAATTCTTATTCTTCTTCTCGAAATTCGCACTTATTTTCCAAACTTCTTCTGGAATAAATGCTTTAATCTCATTCTCTCGTTCAACGACTAATTTTAAAGCCACTGATTGAACTCGACCCGCACTCTTACTTCTAATCTTCTTATATAGTAATGAAGAAAGTTTAAATCCTATGATGCGATCTAATATTCTTCTGGTTTCTTGTGATTTAACTAGATTCATATCAATGTTACGAGGTTGATTGAACGCTTCTAAAATGGCTTGTTTCGTGATTTCATTAAAAACGACCCGCTTTGTACTACTGATATCTAAACCCAGTTCATCAGCTAAATGCCAAGAGATTGCTTCCCCTTCACGATCAGGGTCAGTTGCTAAGTAAACATCTTGGGCTGCTTTAGCTCTGGTTTTTAAATCTTTGACTAAGGCTTTCTTTTCTTTATCTACCACATAGTTGGGTTTAAAATCATTTTCAATATCAACCCCTAAACCACCTTTACCAGAGGTTGCTAAATCGCGTATATGACCTTTAGATGAAACGACTTCATAGTCTTCACCTAGGTATTTCATAATAGTCTTTGATTTTGATGGGGATTCAACAATCACTAAATGTTTCATAGAACTCCTTTTTTATTAGAATGAGATATATTCTAACATTTGTCAAATAGAATCTTCTAACGGATTAAGTAAAACAAAGGCACCTTGTTGTATTAATACATTACAACCCAAGCCTTCTAGATCAGTACTTCTATATGGAATACAATGAATATCTTTACCTAAATCTAAGGCATAATTAACTGTAATAAGCGAACCACTTTTTAAACCAGCTTGCATGACCAGTAGACTTTTAGATAGTGCAGCAATCAATCGATTGCGAAACGGAAAGTGATGGTTTAAGGGTGGTGTTTTACCTGGATACTCTGAGATGATACAACCTTTAGCTTTTATTAATCTATACAATTCGGCATTCTCATAGGGATAGATATATTCAATACCACAGCCCAATACAGCTATCGTAGATAAGCCCTGAAGTGCTATTTGATGAGCCACCGTATCAACACCCCTAGCTAAACCACTCACAATCACATACTTCTGATTCATAGTCTTAGCCCAAAGTTCAGTCATTGCTTTTCCATAAGGGATGATTTTTCGACTACCAACAATCCCTATACAGGCTTGATTTAATAAATCACAATTGCCTTCATAATAAATAATAAAGGGTGCTTGTTTTAAACTACGAAGGCTTAAAGGGTAGGAATTCTCAAGAATACATAGATACTTTCCATTATATTCAATAGTCTTGAAAGGTTCATTATGGATAATAGCCTGTCTTATTTTAGCGTAATCACCTACATATTTCAAACTATAATAAAGCAATTGCTCTTTGAACATACCCTCTTATAGATAAATATAAGTCAATATCCTATTTAAATAGCGATATTTTAGCTAAAGATCTAACGGGTTCATAGCTTAAACGATGAATCGGACATATGCCATATTTAAGTAAGGCTTCGCGATGTTGTTTAGTTGGATAACCCTTATGTTGTTTAAACCCATATTGAGGATATATTATATCGTAAGACTCCATGATTGTATCACGAGTAACTTTGGCAATGATACTGGCTGCAGCAATGGTGATGCTTCTTTGATCACCTTTAATAAAATCATAAACTGGTATCTTAGCTTGTTTAATGGGCATCGCATCCGTCAGGGCACAATCAGCCATACTTTGATTGATAATAATAAAATTAGCTCGTTTGGTAGCCTGATAAATATTTAAAGAATCAATCGTACTTGGATTGACCGCTACGATATTAATCCATAAGGCATCTCTCATTATGTCGTTGAAACACATGCCTCTCTGTTTAGGGCTGAGTTTCTTAGAGTCATTGATTAAGGGATGGGTATAATCAACTGGTAATATAACGCCACAGACAATGCAAGGGCCCGCTAAAGGGCCTCTACCTGCTTCATCTATACCCAAAATAACCTGTTTGGGATACTTTAGTTCTAACCATTCTTTCATATTATTCAAAACTGATTCTGCCTAAGTCTCCAGCTCTTAAATCCTTCAAAAAGATTTGATAGGACATAGCCAATAGGACTTGATTATCTCGCATACAGCCTCTTTGTCGAGCCAAAGCTTCAAAAAAAGCATGTCCATCACTTTGATCTAAGTGATAATGATTGGAAATGGCATTTAGATAGTGTTTGGTGATGTAATCAAAGGCATAGATACAAATATCCTCTATTGGTAAAACCTTGTCTGCAATCGATCCTGTGAGGGCTAGATTGAGGGCAATCTGTTTATCATCAAATTTAGGCCACAATAGACCAGGAGTATCTAAGATATCCAATTGAGGATGGACATTGGCCCATTTTAAAGCCATGGTTACTCCGGGTCGATTGGCAACTGTCATCATCTTACGTTTAGCCAATTGATTGATTAGAGTAGATTTACCTACATTTGGAATACCTAAAACAATCGCTTTGATTTTACGAGGTCGAATACCCTTCTCTTTCCAACGATCAAACTTCTTCTGCATTACTTTTAGACATCCTTCGACTACTAAAGAGCGTGTATCATCTCTTAAGACATCTAAGGCTATTACCGTTACTGTATCACTGCTTAATTTAGCAGTCCATGCTTTAATCGTTTCCGGATCAGCTAGATCTTTCTTAGTTAAAACAACCAAGCGAGGCATCTTAGCACTGAGTGTATCAATCAATGGATTACGACTTGAAAATGGAATACGACTATCCCGTAATTCAATCACCATATCAATACCCTTATCAGCTAGTTTCTCTTGAATTTCGCGAATAGCCTTGGTCATATGCCCAGGAAACCACTGAATTGTCATTTTAGTCTCCTAACTTAAAGCTGATTTGATCAAGTGGCCATAAAATATAGGCATCTTTACATAGAACATCACTGATTTTAAATGCGCCTAAGACTCGTGAATCCGTAGAATGAGGACGATTATCTCCCATTAAAAATACCTGATCACTTAAAATTAGTATCGGTCCAAAATCAGAGGTAAACTTATGGCCCAATTGAGCCTCTTGACTACTTACATATGCGCTATCTAAAAAAGGTTGGTCAGTGACTTGATTATTGATTAATAAAACTCCATCTAAAACTTGAATCGTCTCGCCAGGTAAACCAATAACCCGTTTAACCAAATATTCTTTGAGTTCTTTATCATAAACAACCGCGATATCAAAGCGCTTTAACCCAAACAACTTCAAACTCATCACGTTAGAGAAACCAAATGATTGATCATGTAGAGTTGGATACATACTAGATCCATTGACTCTGATGGGTTTAATCATAAACGTCGTTAAAAGATACACAATCACTAAACTGATGGCGATACTTTTAATAAATTCAATCCAGATACTATCTTTTTTCTTGTTTTTCATAGTAAATTAAAAGCCGGTATCCCGGCTTTTATTAACGAATTTCAACTAATCTCGACGCCTTACCAGAACGACCGCGCATATAGAACAGTTTAGCTCTACGCACTTTACCGCGTTTAACGACAGTAATTTTGTCAATGATTGGTGAATGAACTGGGAATATTCTTTCAACGCCAACTTGACTGGATAACTTTCTAATGGTAAATGTTTCAGCAATGCCGCTACCACCGCGAGCAATTACTACCCCTTCGAATGCCTGAATTCTAAATTTGTCGCCTTCTTGAATCCGGACATCTACTCTTAGAGTGTAACCGGGACGAAAATCTGGAAGGTCAGTGCGAAGTTGGGACTTGGTGATCTCATTCACTAAGTTTAATTTCATGTCTTCACGCTCCTTTGTAATTCGCAGTTCATATTCAATGACAGCGGAACTGTATAGCCATAAGCCATATTAATTTAACACATTCTAAACAAAAAATCAACCTTTTTTAGTTTCTTCCATGATGACTTGATTCAATAATTGGGCTTCTTCTATAGTGAAATGACGATCCTTAAATAAATCAGGTCTTTTAAGCCAAGTCATTCTAAGCGCCTCTTTTAAGCGATATAGACGAATATTCTCATGATGACCCGATAATAGGATATCTGGAACTTTCATGTCTTTAATCTCTGCTGGTTTTGTATACTGAGGATACTCTAATAAACCAAACTCAAAGCTTTCATCTAAATGTGAAGCTTCTTTGATAACCCCTTCTTGAAGTCGAATGAGGGCATCACTGATGACCATGGCAGCCAATTCACCACCCGTTAGAATATAATCACCAATGGATACTTCTTCATCTACCATACTGATGACTCTTTCATCAACGCCTTCATAATGACCACAGATGATGACTAAGTGAGTTTTAGCTTGTAAAGATCGAGCCATTTTCTGATTAAATGGTTTACCCTGCGCACTGCTCATTAATACATACGAATCTGTTTGTTTGATTGAAGCTAAGGCATCCATGATGGGTTGGACTGTCATAACCAATCCTTGACCACCCCCAAAAGGCGTATCATCTACTCGATGATGTTTATTGGTAGAGAAAGATCGAATATCGATGCATTCAATCTCAACCAAGCCTTTTAGAATGGCCTTATTGATGATGGATGTGTTAATAAACCCTTCAAACATTTCAGGGAATAGGGTTAAGATACTAATCTTCATAAACCCGCAATCCTCTCAATATGAATCTCTTTCTTCTCAATATCAATCCGTTTGATGAAACGATCCACAAATGGAATCAGTTTATCTTTATCACTGGTTTTGATGCGAATGATGTCTTGAGCTGGGTACTGCATATACTCAATAACGGTTCCAAGGACGATATTATCCTGATCAATGACTGTACAGCCAATCAATTGATAAGAATAAACCCCTTCTTCTAACTCACTGGATGAAACAAATAACTCACTTGGGAATATTGTTTCAACTGAGGTTAAATCAGGATAGCCTTCAAAGTGTAGTAAGGCATGCTCTTGATGCATTCTAAAACCATCAATGATGACATCAATGATGGATTCATGATTATGAATTTGTAAGGATGATCCAATCTTAAAGCGTTTTTCAGGACTATCAGTCTCAATTCTAACTTTGACTTCACCTTTGATCCCAAAACCCTTTATGATGGTTCCTATTTTAATGGCTCTATTTTCCATAAGTTAAAAAAGGATGCATGCGCACCCTAATATGATTCAAACTTTATCGAGATACGTTTGTTCTCTAAACGTGAAGCAACTGACATCATGGTTCTTAATGCACTTGCCATTTTGCCTTGACGACCAATTAAGCGAGCGACATCTTCACTCTTGGCATAGACATAAAGCAAAATCTCTCCGTCTTCCAGACTTTGCATCTGTTTAACACTGAGACTTGGTTTATCATCTACCAAAGGTTGAATCAGTTCTAATAAAGCTTGTTCAATGGATACCATACTTATTTCGCATTCTTTTCTTCATGAAGTTTCTTCATGATTCCAACGCTGGACAACAAATTACGAACGGTATCGGAAGGTTGTGCACCAGTTCTTAACCATTTTAATGTTAGTTCTTCATTGACTTTTAGTTCAGCTGGTTCACTGGTTGGATTATAATAACCCAAAGCTTCAATGAAACGACCATCACGTGGATAACGTGAATCTGCGGCGACAATTCGATAGAATGGATCTTTTTTAGCGCCCATTCTCTTTAAACGTAGTTTTACAGCCATAATATCCTCCTAATTACTGTTAAAGTATACCATACTATTTAAGACTGTCAAGGCTTTCTACTTGACACTAAAAAGCACCGTTAGATTTACCCATTCTAGCCAATAAGCGCATCTGTTCTTTTGCTTTCTCAAATTGACTGATTAAGCGATTGACATCCGTAACTGAAGTTCCACTTCCTAAAGCGATGCGATTCTTACGGGATGCCCTAAGTAGAGATGCATCGGCTCTTTCAGCCTTAGTCATACTCTGTATGATGGCCTTGCTTTTCTGCATAGCAGCAGTTGATTGAGCATCATTGACTTGGGCAGCCATTTGACTGGCTCCAGGAAGCATACCAATCAAACTTTTTAAAGAACCCATCTTAGATAATTGATCGATTTGAATCAACATATCATCAAAAGTAAACTTGCCACTCATCAAACGATTGGCAGCATCAGCTTGGACTTGTTTATCAATCTTAGTTTCAGCTTGTTCAACCAAGGATAGTAAATCACCCATACCAATCAATCGATTGGCCATTCGATCAGGATAGAAAATATCATAATCTTGAACTTTCTCACCGGTGGTAACCAATACAACTGGAACTTTAGTAGTCGCACGTGCTGATAAAACCGCTCCACCTTTTGAATCACCGTCAAATTTAGTAACCACTAAACCGCTGAGTTGAAGTTTCTCATGAAATCTTTTCGTTACATTGAAAATATCCTGACCAGTTAGTGCATCCACCGTTAATAAAATATCTTTTGGTTTTGCTAAAGCCTTTATTTTAACCAATTCTTGCATCAAAGCATCATCAATATGAAGACGTCCTGCTGTATCAATGATAACTGTATCAAATGAATGTGATTTGGCATAAGCCAAACCGTCACTAACCACCTTAAGAGGATCTTTAATATTTTTATCACTATAGACGTGAATATTAATGACTAAGGCTAATATTTCAAGTTGCTTAATGGCGGCAGGTCTAGATAAATCAGCCGCAATCAACATAACTTTACGTTTCTTTTTGCTTAGGAGATCAGCTAATTTGATAACTGTGGTTGTTTTACCAGTTCCTTGTAAGCCAACCATCATAATGGAGACAAACTGATTGGGATACTCAAAAGCTGCATTGCTTGTGCCTAATAGTTCAACCAACATATCATAAATAATCTTCATTAAAGCTTCATTGGGTTTTAATTGTCCAAAAATCTTCTGCCCAAGAGCTTGAGCTTTGATTGATTTGATAAAATCATCAACCACTGAGACATGTACATCAGCTTCATTTAGAGATAGTCTGACTTCAGATAATAACGCATCCAGATGTTTTTCGGTTAAACGATCTTGTTTGGTTATTTTTTTAAATTGTTCACTTAAGCGTTGGGTTAATTGTTCGAATGCCATAAATCCTCCTATAAGAAATCTTCTTGTTGAATCTCAATTGATAGCAATTGGGTTTGTTCAAGGGCTGTTTCAATCATACCTGTAAAATCACACCGTTTCTCTTCATGTTCAACAAAATACAAGCGTGGTTTAGTTACTGGACTATTAACTTTAAAGATAGTGCAACAATCTTCAAATGGTAATATTGATGTTTCATATGTTTTAATCGATTTAGCTAAAGCGATGATTTCGTTCTTATCATAGGTAATTAATGGTCTTAGAATATTCAAATGTTGAGCAGCTGTAATAACCAACATACTTTCTAGGGTTTGACTGGCCACTTGACCTAAACTCTCACCGGTGATGATACTGGTAATATGATCACGATTAGCGATTTGCTCAGCCATTCTAAGCATCATACGTCGCATAATGGTTACTGCATAAGAATGATTTACCTTTTTATAAATCTCAAGTTGGATTTCGGTAAATGGAACCACATATAAATCAATTTTAGCTTGATATTGATTTAAGATTTGAATCAATGATTTAACTTTATTTAATGCTTGCTCAGACGTGTAGGGTGGAGCTGCAAAATGAATACACTTGATATGAACCCCCCTCTTCATCGCTAAATAAGCAGCGACTGGAGAATCAATCCCACCAGATAATAACATGATGGCTTCACCCATCGTACTAACTGGGAATCCTTGTCTACCTTCAACGGTTTCAATGCATACAAATACACCCTTATCTTCAATATCAATCCGAATCTTGCGTTCAGGATGATGGACATCAACAGTATGCTCAGTCACATTTAAGATGGCATGACCCACTTCCATACTGACTTGATTGGAGAGTATTGGAAATGTCTTATCTTTACGCCGAGTATCGACTTTGAAACTACAAACTGGGACATCTTTCATTAATAGAACACAAGTCTCTGTGATACTTTCAATATCTTTAGAACATCCATAAGCTAGAGCATAATTGCTGATACCAAAAACATGGCTCAATGTATCCATGACTTGATTGGCATCGGTTTTATTGAGTTCAATCAAGATATGATCATGGTGTCGGGCAAATAATAAATCATTGTCAAAGATACAAGCCTTTTGAATATTACGTAGTAATACTTTAACAAAACTAGATTTATTTTTACCTTTGGTATTGAGCTCAGCAAAATGAACGATGATATGTTTAGCGAGGATTGCCATATTTCTTTAAACCTTCCTGCAAGGTTGATATAAACTGAACACATTCTTCCAGTGTATTCATACTTGATAAGCCGATTCGAATCGATCCATTTAAGCGCTCTTGTGATACACCCATCGCTGATAAAGTCTTAGAGTAAGTCTTGGTTTTACTTGAACAGGTACTTTGTGCTGAAACATAAATATGTTCTTGATTGAAGAAATTTAATAAAACTTCTGAGCTGATGCTTAAACACGAGAAATTTAGGATATAAGCCGAAACATCTTTAGTTGGACTGTTGATAATGATGGAATCCATCTTACTCAACTCTTGGCGTAAATAATCATTCATATTTTTAACATCTAGATGATGAGCTTGATATTCTTCTAGAGCTAAACGCAAAGTCTTAGCCCAAAGGATATTGGTCACAGCGTTTTGAGTACCACCTCTTAAACCATGCTCCTGTTGACCGCCATGGATTAAACTCTCACAAACGATGTTTTTTCTCTTATAAATTAGACCAGATCCCTTAAAGCCATGTATTTTATGGGCAGATAAACTAGCCGCATCTATTTTAGCCAAACTAAAAGGAACTTTAGCTACTGCTTGTACCAAATCTACGTGAAATAAAGCCCGACTATTTTGATGAATATAATCCGCGATCGCATCAATCGGCATGATTGTCCCAACTTCATTATTGACATACATAATACTAACCAAGCTTGTATCTGGTCTAAGTACTTTAGAAACTTCTTCTAAGGTAACCCTTCCATCTTGATCAACTTCTAACCAACTTACTTCAAAGCCACAGAATTGTTCCAACCATAAAAAACTTGCACTAACTGAAGAGTGCTCAACCTTACTGGTGATAATATGTTTACTCTTATGTTGATAGGCAAACGCAATCCCTTTGATTAAAGTATTATTGGATTCAGTAGCACCAGATGTAAAGTATAGTTCTTCACTTAAAACACCCAAAAGTTGAGCTAAAGATTCTCGGCTTTTATTCTGCATGGCATCAATTCTAGTTCCTAAATCATGCAAAGCATCACTATTCGCATAATGAAGACTTGTATACTGGCTAAACATGGTGATTAAATCAGGATGAACTGGAGTACTTGATACATGATCGAAATAAATATCAGTTTTCGGCACTCTTGGAATTCTCCTTGATTAGTTTATCGTAAGTACTGGGTTGAACCATTTCAATGGCTGCAATCGCGATATTAATGGCTTGGGTATAATCCCCATTTCTAAATAGTAATTCAGCCCGTGTCAGTTGGGTATCTAATTCAGGATGATATAGGCGATATTTATTACCATAAACAATCGCATTCTCAATCATCTCTACGGTTCCAATTAGATTATTGACATTGTTATATAAGCGATATACCACATCAATCGCATCATTGACGGTCTTATTGAGTTGATTGATATCAATCGGTACACACTTTAAATAATCATTGATGGCTAAGATATACTCATATGATTTCTTAATATCACCTTCATAGGTCTGAGAAATCGAAGGCAGATTATATATCCGCGTTTTAACTTGGACTTCATTCATAATTAAGTGCAATTTAAGCAACTGTTTTTTAGCTCGCTCTTCATCATTCTTTGCTGTATTTAATAAATTAAAGGCATCTTGTAGAATACTGACACGAACGGTTAAATCTTGCATGGTTTCTTTAACATTACTGAGTAAGGTACTTGCTGGTAGAGCTTTTTCATCTTTAAGTTTAGTTAATTGAGCGATATTCTCTTTGATGGTGCTTAATTGCTGATCACTTTGACTTAACAGATTGTTATAATCAATCAATCCGAGGCGATTTGATTCCTTCTTTGACATGTTTTCAACTGATTTATAAAGGTCATGACCTATTTTTAGATTATCTCTTAGAATATCAAAAATTGTTTTTAGCTCTTCAAAGGAACTATCTTCTTTCTGTAATTGTTGTAATATCTGACTCAAGCGTTTTTGATTCTCATTTAAATGATTTGATACTTCCCCGAGATTACATAAGCTTAAATCTTTTACATCTTCCTTGGTAACTTCAGCAATTAGATTGAGATTTTTCATAACATCTAAATGTGCCACATAAATCCCTTTGGCTTTGATAGTGCGTAAAAGACTCGTAATCTCTTCCATCTGCTTAGGTATGATGCCAATGGCTAGAGTAATGAGTTCTGGTAAGTCATTAACTAAATATGCCAACTCTTTAATACTTTTGAGGATCTCTTCGCTTTTGTCTTTAGCTTTACTAAATTCAGATGCAATCATCCACTCTTCAAATAAACTAAAGTTACTCTCAATTAGTTTAACCTTCTCCATTAAAACTTCATTACTGATACTTAATTGAGCATTATGCGAAAGCATGGCATTCTTCGCATTTCTAAACGCTTCTTTGAGTTCAGTTATTTCACCTCTTTGTTGATTCTCTTCTTGTAACACTTCATCTAGTTTTTGATCCAAACTCAAGCATTGTTGTTCAAGTAAACTTAAGTTTTGGCTAATCAACTTAAAATTCTTATTAGCCAATTTAAAATGATTGGTTAAAACGGCATCTTCACTTTCACCCAATTGATACGCTAAGGCTTTAAACCCATCTTGAATGGAATCAAACTCATTCTTTAAATCATTTACTAATACAAAGACATCATCTCTAACTTTAGCTAATGCAGCTGATTTATTCATTTTAAAAGGTAAGGGTATTCCCTTAGCCGAATTATATCTTTGTTCATATGACTTCATCTTCTTATTTAAACTGGATTTCTTGATTCTAAAATAGAGGAAACTGATGACTAAAAGACCAGCAATACAAATTAAGGTTATTTTAAAGAATTGATTGGTGAATAAAGCATTAATATTGTCAGTGTTCATTAAGTTTAACCTTCCTTTTTTATTGTATCATAATTTACTTTGATTGGGGTATTTAGACTAATATTTGACAAGCATCAGCACTCATGATAAACTTTTTAAGCGACACAAGCGGCAGACAATATCAGTATGAAAGCGTTAATCACATCAATGGAGTTAAGTAAGCTTGCTGCAAAGCTGAAAACCTTAAGATTAACACCCCTATTGAAGCATTGTCCCTCAGTGATCCCACAGGAGGAATATTAATATGGCAAGAATTAAAGGCCCAGTATGGCGGGTTTCCCGTCGACTACAATTCTCAGTACTAGAAACTAATATTGAGTTTACACCCAGAGGCAAGTACAAAGCAAGAGTGACAGCTCCCGGTAAAAGCCCGGACAGTCGTCCACCTAAGTTATCCAATTATGGACAACAACAACGTGAAAAGCAGAGAATTAGATTCATCTATGAAGTGAATGAAAAGCAATTCTATAACATGTTCTTAAAAGCTCAACATATGAAAGGTGTCACAGGTCATAATTTCCTCTTCTTATTGGAAAGTCGCCTCGATAACTTAGTATATCGGATGAACTTCGCTAGAACTCGTAGAGCAGCCCGTCAATTGGTCAATCATGGACATATCTTAGTTGATGGTAAGAAAGTAGATATTCCATCATTCACAGTAAAACCTGGTCAATCGATTGCAGTTAAAGAGAAATCACGCAGTATGACCGCAATCCAAGATGCTTTGGATGGGGTTGTATCCCACTTAGCTTTCGTTGAAGTGGATAAAGAAAATAAAAAAGGTAAATATATTCGTTTACCTGAACGCAATGAATTAAACACTGAGCTCAATGAAGCCTTAGTGGTTGAATTCTATAATCGTTAATATGAATTGAGCTATCCAATGGATAGCTCTTTTTTTTGGTTAATTTGCTTTATCTTATTTGATAAAGCGTGGTTGACTTTTCAATCGTAAATGTACCTAATTCTCTACCATCGAGTGATTCACCATTTAATAGATAAGACTCTTCAAGTTGAACATTGGATGTAAATGAAACGGAATAGTCACCTTTCTTAAGATTTGAAGATCCAAATACTAAGGCCTGTACAACCTTGGTAGTATTGATACTGAGTATTGCATGATTGCTTTGATCAACAATTTGGATTACACCGCCTTGAGTCAATCTCTGTGAGAATTCAATTAAAACAACATTCTGATTGGCACTAGATGGGTATTGAGCCATCTCAATACTACCTAAAGCAATCAACAATCCATCCTCATAAACAAAGGTTCCATTATAATCAATAGCTCCATCATTGGGAATAGTAGGTCCATATATGACTAAATTGCCTGATTTCATCAAGATATCGCCATTACTGTCGATTCCATCGCCTAAAGAGTTGATTGTTATTTCTCCGTCATTGAAGATAAACTTACTTCCATCGTTTTTATCTTGGTTTTGAGCATGTTTGTCATCGGTCTTAAAAGCCTCATTAACCGCATTGATCCCATTCTTAATGGCATTAATCACGATGTTGCCTGAGTTAATCGTGATAATTTCACTTTCAATTCCTTCGTCTGCTTTTACTATCGTAATATCATTCTCACTGAGTGTGATTGACTTAGTGGCATATAAAGCATCTGTCTTTGATGATACTACAATGTTTGATTGATCAATTATAAGTGTGTTATTACTATGAATCCCATCATCTAAAGAATCAATGATGACTTCAGCCTGACTAATATTTAGTGTATTACCTGATTTCAAACCTTTGCCACTATCATTATCTGAAGCTGATAGACCACTCTTGATATGATACGATCCAGAAGATAGGTCGATTGAATTAACTGCTTGGATGGCATCTAATCCTGCATTAATCGTAGCGTTGGTATTCTCTATGTCTACGAAACCTTTATTGATTTCGGTTGCATTATCAGATTGAATCCCATCATTATCACAATCAATCTCGATATAAGCATCCTTTATCCCAACATAGTCTTTACCTTTAATCCCATCCTGTTTAGAAGTAATTTTAATTGTGGCTGAAAGGATCTTAAGTCCATCTTTGCTATGAATGCCATGTTTATAATCTGATTCAATGTTTAAACTACCTAAACCATTGATACTGAGTGTTGCTTTACAATAGATACTGGCATTGACTTCATCATTACTTTTGGCTTGTTTAGAATGATCAATTAAACGATTGATACTATTCTCGACTAAGGTAATGATAACTTTATCAGCCTGAGTAATAATTATGGGTGACTGGCTAGAATTGGTAATACTAACGTTATTAAAAATCAAGCGCACATCACTCTTTTGATTTGTATTGACTATAATCTGACCTTCATCAAGATTGCCTTCAATTAAATAGTCACCGGCTTCAAGGATGGTCAATATTTGATCGCTAACTGTAGCCTTCACTCCGTCGTATTGAATCGTATCATTACTAAACTGAACAGTTTCAACTGAACTAAGATCATATTTATCATTTAAATCATCAGCTGTATAAGTGACTCTATAGAGATATTCATCCGTAGTTTTAGAAGTACACGCAAAAAATAAAGGCGTCATGATTAGAGTAAGCAAGATAGCTTTAATGTTTACTTTGTGTTTATCCATAACCTTTTCCTAGTTTATCTTAACTAAATTAAGTATATGCCTTAACTAAAATAATGTAAACTTAGCAAAATTAAACTAAACTTGGTAAAGCTTTAACAAACTTTAGAAAGTCTAAAAAAGTTCCCGTATTATCGGCTACAAGAGGCCCATCATGTCTATGAATTAAATAGTCCGTAATGAGATAGGTTTCAATATTAAATAGCTTAGCTGCCATATCTTCTTGAGCATCATTTCCCACCATTAAACATTCTTCTGGTGATTTATTGATATCTTTAAGAATTTCAATAAAGAATTCTTTCTGTGGTTTACAGAAGTGATTGGCTTCAAATGAAGTCACATATGAGAAATCTGAACGATTAAGTCCAGTCCAATTGATACGTTTCTCAATCGCTATTTTAGGGAACATAGGATTTGTCGCAATTACCAACTGATACCCTTTTGATTTTAAGATTGAAATTGTTTCAATAATTATTTCGTTTTTAACTACAGCTGATCTCAATTGATCAAAGTCTTTCTCATAGAATAATCTAAAACGTCCCTGCATCTCTCCCAACCGTTCATTCACCTTAGTCTCAAGTGATTCCATAAAGACCGTCTCATTGGTTTTATCACTTAAATCAGCTACCATCGCTTCGGTAGCATCTAGAATCAATCTAATCAATTCCTCTGGTGGATACATATCAGTAAAATGACTGGATAGTCCACCAAAATATATTTTTCCAAATTGCTTATGATCTATGGATAATAAGGTTCCATCTAAATCAAATAGTATGGTATTTAGCATATAGTGCTCCTAAAGTGTTTAGTCCATCGTTTTCTTATAAATACCATGCAATTATACAACATCCCAACCTAAAAGCAAGGTCTTTCCTTGATGCTTGGTTGGATCTAAGCTACAATAAAGATTCACTTAAATTGTAAAATCTGAAAGTACTTTAGATATATAATTCTGCTTATCAACAAGCCTCACCCATTCAAATCACGCGATCCATATATCGCAGTTGAATATCGAGGGCTTTATCATCTAATAATCATTCAGACAAAAGAAATCACTGCCCTTTTCATATAATGATTGAATAAAGAAGCAGTCTTGACTACAATAGATATCATATCAAAGGAGAAACCATGGGAAAAACACTGACTTATAAACTCTTAGAACAGAACTGTTTAAGTGGCAAGATTTTAGCTGGTGAAGAGATCTGTTTAAAAGTGAATCAAACTCTAACCCAGGACACAACGGGTACGATGGTTTATCTTCAACTTTTAGCCTTAGATATTAAAACCATTCAGACGGATTTATCAGTTGCATATATTGATCATAATCTGCTTCAAACTGGTTTTGAGAATGCGGATGATCATGCCTTTATTCAAAGTGTCGCTAAGAAATATGGGATAGTTTATAGTAAGGCTGGAGGTGGTATATGCCATCAGGTTCATTTAGAACGCTTTGCTAGACCATCTACTGTACTGCTTGGTTCAGATAGTCATACCCCAAGTGCCGGAGGCATAGGGGCTTTAGCAATAGGCTGTGGAGGATTAGATGTCGCCATTGCGATGGCTAAGGGTTTCTACTTTATGAAAGTCCCTAAGGTTTATCAGATTAAACTAACGGGTAAACCACATTCTTATATCAATGGTAAAGATATCATACTTAAAATATTGAAACACTTAACGGTACAAGGTGGAATTTCCTATATTCTAGAGTACTGTGGCGATGGAATACAGTATCTAAGTGTCACAGACCGAGCCACCATCACCAATATGGGGGCAGAATGTGGAGCAACCAGTTCTATTTTCCCTAGTGATGAACAAACTCTCCACTTTTTAAAAAGACAAAATCGCAGTGAACACTATATTGCCTTAACTGCGGATGAAGATGCAATCTATGACCAAACTCTCAGCATAGATTTAACTAACTTGGTATCACAGATTGCCCAACCGCATATGCCTGATTTAGTCAATGATGTTCAATCATTGGTTGGATTAAAAATCGATCAAGTCGCGATTGGTTCATGTACCAACTCATCCTATTCCGATATGATGAAAGTAGCGAGAATCCTTAAAAATAAACAAGTTGCACCCAATGTAAGCTTAGTTATCAGTCCAGGATCAGCCAATATCCTTCGTTTGATGAGTGAGAATGGAGCTCTAAGTACTTTATTGGCAGCTGGTGCACGTATACTTGAATCAGCCTGTGGACCATGTATTGGGATGGGACAAGCACCTAAAACCGATGCCATCTCACTTAGAACTTTTAATCGTAACTTTAAAGGCCGCAGTGGTACGATGAGTGCTCAGGTTTACTTGGTGTCACCTGAAACAGCTGCATATTCAGCTATCATGGGGGTTTTATCTGATCCAGTGGATTTAAAACTTGACCTAACGATTGAACAACCAGATTCTTATGGTCAAGTAGACAGTTATTTTATCATGCCACAAGAAGACCAATCCTATTCACCGATTGAAATGGGTCCTAATATTAAACCCCTTCCTAAGATTTCAGCACTCAGTAATCAAATCAGTGGGAAGATACTACTAAAAGGACCTGATAATGTCACCACTGATGACATCGTTCCTTCACATGCTAAATTATTACCCTATCGTTCTAATATCCCCTTCCTAGCTTCATATTGCCTATCAACGATTGATCCTGAATTTGCCACTCGTGCGATAGATAATCAAGGTGGTTTGATTGTAGCCGGGGAGAATTATGGTCAAGGTTCTTCACGTGAACACGCAGCTTTAGTACCAGCTTATCTCAAAATTAAGGCAGTTATCGCGAAGAGTTATGCCCGTATTCATCGATCAAATCTAATCAATATGTGTATTCTACCCTTTGTATTTATCGATCATGAAGATTATAATCAACTATCTTTAGATGATGACTTAGTCATAGAAGACTTAATGATTCATCTTGAATCTGATCAGATATTTACAGTGAAAAACATCACTCAAGGTAAACAGTTTAAACTAAGTTTAAATCTTAGCGAGCGAGAATTAGCGATTATTAAGCAAGCAGGATATCTAAACTTCATTAAACATTTCGAGTTAGACCATGCATAAAATAACTTTAATTGAAGGCGATGGAATAGGACCTGAGATCTGTCAAGTCATGCGTGAAGTTATAGACGCATGTGGGGTTCAGATTGACTGGGACATCCAAAAAGCCGGCTTAGAATACTACAATCAAACCCATGAACTGATGGAAGCCAGTTTGTTTGACAGTATCGAACACAATAAGATTGCGATTAAGGGTCCTCTAACCACCCCTATTGGATTTGGGCACCGCAGTTTAAATGTTTTACTCAGACAGAAGTATGATTTATATGCGTGTATTAGACCAATCAAATCAATCCCCTTCGTATCACTCAAGTATCCCAATGTTGACTTAGTCATCTTTAGAGAAAACACGGAAGACCTTTATATGGGACTTGAAGAGAAAATCAGTCCAGATGAAGCCCGCAGTATTAAAGTCATCACGCGTCAAGGCTCCACCCGTATCGCTAGAGCAGCATTTGAATATGCCCTCACTAATCAACGCACTAAGGTCACTGTCGTCACCAAAGCTAATATAATGAAGTTTAGTGATGGTTTATTTCTAGAAGCAGTTTCTGATGTCGCTAAACTCTATCCTTCTATAAAATTAGAAGAGGTTCTAGTCGATAATATGTGTATGCAACTGGTTATCAATCCCGATATCTATCAAGTCATCGTTACAGAAAATCTCTATGGAGACATCCTATCGGATCTATGTGCGGGTTTGGTGGGAGGCTTGGGTTTCGTTCCTGGAGCCAATATTTCTGATAAGTATGCCATCTTTGAATCCGTTCATGGTAGTGCCTTAGATATTGCAAAAAAAGACAAGGCTAATCCAAGTGCTATGTTACTGACTTCGGCCATGATGCTTCACTATCTTCATGAAGATCAAGCCGCAAAATGGATAGAAGATGCTGTTGTTAGTGTCTATCGAAATCCTAATAATCATACCTATGATATTGGAGGCACAGTTGGATGTAGTGCATTTAAACAGTTCATCATCGCTGAAATACGCAAATACAAGGGGTTATAATATGGCTAAATCGATACTGAATGAGCAAATCGAAAGTTTATCAAAAATCATCGAAAAGAATGATCGCATCAGTCTAGATATGTATGAAAAATACAATGTTAAACGAGGTCTACGCAATTCCAATGGAACCGGTATTTTGGTTGGAATAACCTGGGTCGGAGAAGTTAAAGGATATGATAAATTAGACGAACAGAAGATACCCATCCATGGTCAACTCTATTATCGTGGTCTCAATGTATTCGACTTAGTCAAAGGTTTTCAAAAAGAGAAAAGATTTGGCTTTGAAGAAACCGTTTATTTACTTCTTTTTGGATATTTACCAAGCAAAACTGAGTTAGACCAGTTTATTATGATTTTAGAAGAATGTCGGACCTTGCCTAATCAATATAAAGAAGATGTCATTTTAAAGATACCGGCTTTAAACATTATGAATAAATTACAAAGAACCGTCTTAACCATGTATTCTTATGATGATAATCCCGATGATATCAGTACTCAAAATGTGTTGAAACAATCCATCAATCTCATAGCGAAACTACCTTTAATGGCAGCTTATAGCTATCAAGCCAAGCGTCATTATTTTGATCATGATTCATTGATCATTCATTCCCCTAAGAAAGGTTTAAGTACCGCTGAAAACTTTCTATATCTGATTCGACCTGATGGAAAATATACCAAAGATGAAGCAGAAACGCTAGATTTATTGATGGTACTACAAGCTGAGCATGGGGGTGGTAATAACTCATCCTTTGCTACTCATGTGGTTTCTTCAACTGGGACGGATACATACAGTGCCATCTCAACTGCGATTGGCTCTCTGAAAGGTCCCAAACATGGTGGAGCCAACAAAATGGTTGCTGATATGATTAAAGATATTAAGATGCATTGTGAATGGACCGATGCCAATCAATTAGAATTGTATCTTAAAGCCATCTTACGTAAAGAAGTATTTGATCATAAAGGTTTGATTTATGGACTGGGTCATGCGGTTTATACTTTATCTGATCCACGCGCCATCATTCTAAAAGATAAGGCCAATCAATTGGCTTTAGTTAAGAATGATCTCGCTACTTTTAATCTACTTAGCCAAATTGAAACGATTGGATGTCGAATTCTGAATGAAAAAGTTAAGAGTGATAACTTTATGGCAGCCAATCTTGATTTCTATGCCTCCTATGTATTAGAAATGCTCAACATACCTGAAGAGCTTTATACCCCTGTCTTTGCGATATCACGGATAGCTGGATGGTCTGCTCATCGCTTAGAACAAATTCTTGATGAGAAAATCATGCGTCCAGCTTATGTTACCTTAGGCGTTAAGAAGGATTATACCCCTTTGGATGAGCGATGAGTCAGATTGCTCAAATCGGTTTAAGTGCTCGATTAATTGATCAAATATATACAGTTAAAGAAACCTACGTTAAAGCCATTAAAAGTACCCAATCTATACCCATCATACTTACTCCTCAATCAGAAATGGATTTAGAGTTAATTATTGATAAACTCGATGGAATCGTTATTTTAGGTGGTTATGATATTGATAGTGCTCTTTACCATGAAGAAGCACGAAGCTGTATCGGGATAGATCCCATCATCGATGCCTTTGATATCTCATTGATTAATCTGGCAATCAAGAAGAATAAGCCAATCCTTGGCATATGTAGAGGTCTACAAATCATCAATGTAGCCTTAGGCGGCTCGCTTTATCAAGATTTAAACGATGATTTTTCAGATCAAATCGATCATAACTATAGTGCTAAGCATGAAACTCCTTTAGAAGGTCATCTTATTTCAATTGATGTAAATTCAGTTCTATATCCCATATTTGGGAATGAACTGATGGTTAATTCATATCATCATCAAGGAATCAAAGATCTCGCTGAGTCATTAACAGCCATAGCCTATAGCCCTGATGGATTAATTGAAGCTATTAGTGGTCCTAATATCTTAGCTGTCCAGTGGCATCCTGAACGAATGATCACTCAATTAAGTACATTGAATTTCTTTAAGGCTTGGATAAAATCAATCAATCAGACATCCCAAATTGATTAGAAAGAGATTTGCATAATAGGCTAGTTTACAGTAGTATAAAAACATACAACAGGAGTCAAAATGACTGAACTAGAATCCAAGTGTTTTAAAATCATAGCCTCTGCGGGCATTGCTCGCTCCGCTTTTATCGAAGCCATTCAAGCATCTAAGGCCAATAATTATGATAAAGCAGATCAACTCATCAAGGAAGGTAATGATTCATTTCTAATGGCGCATCAAATTCACGCTGATTTCATTCAGCGATTTGCATCTGGAGAAACCATCGAAACCAATATTCTTTTGATTCATACTGAAGACTTGATTATGAGCGCTGAAACACTTCAGATTATGGCACTTGAATTGATTGATGTTTATCATAAATTATCATTAACTTCTCAATAGACAAACAAAAACACGGTAAACCGTGTTTTATTTTTTATCTTTTTCATCAAGTAATTTAAGTGCTTGATTTAAAACCTTTTGTCCATTGCATGATCCATAATCCATCATGTCGATGACATCTATTAGGATACCTAACTTAGCCCCTTTTTCTCGTGCTTCTCTCAATTTATGTCGAACTTGAGGTCCCAATAAACACACATCAGCTAAGGCTAAATCATTTTCGTATTCCTGTTGATTCACGGCCCATATTCTTAATTCTAAGCCGAGAATATCAGCTTCACTTTGCATTTTACTAACCAATAAACGAGTCGATAAACCCATTGCACAGAATAACATTATATTTCTCATATTTACTCCTTTTATACGCATTACTTACAGCTTATATTGATGGTTCAATCATACCCTTATTCTAATGACTGTAGTATAGCTAGGTTCTCATACATCAAGGTTATATAGTTCTTATTATCACTTATGTTCTTTTCACTTAAGAAACTGATATTATCCAAAGCTATCTCAGTTAGATTTAAATCAGTCTTGATTGTATCAAAGAGCGCTAACATATCTGCACTCATAAAGGGTTCCTTAACAATATAAGTTACATTATCTTGAAGTATTTTTAGTTCAATTTCTTTTAATTGATCTGCATTGGGTAAGGCACCATAACGTGATAGTATAACCGGATAGATGGATAAACCATATGCTTTTTGCCAATTTCCAAAGCTAGGAGTGATTGTAACCATCTTGATATTGTCTTTATTCCATAATGCTTGATAATTCGCATCCATATTCGCTAATTCAAACTCAAGTGTCTCAAAGTTCTCTTCAAAAAATAATTTCTCTTCTGGATATGAATCACATAGCCAATTCTTAATTGTATTAGCCATCGAAGTCATTGTAATAGGATCCAACCATAGATATGGATCTGCCATATACATATCAACTGAATCAAAGGCTGAGCTATTATAATATGGACTCTCCACTGTAAATACTTGGTTTTCAACAATAGAAGTTGTATACCGTTGAAATTTATATACCCCAGCTGTTGAAACCAAATCTATTATTTTAACTTTGGCTTCATTAAAGGTCTCAAGATGCGTAATCATATAGGATTCTAGTTGACCTAAATCAAAGAATACATCAAGATTATTAATTGTGGTTTGATAGTCATCGATTAAGCTTGCTCGTGTGATGGTTTCACCTTGACTCATGAGATGAACTTGAACTTTACTCTGAGCAATTCGCTCTACAAGATATTGAACAGGATAAACACTGACCCCAACTTGAATGGTATCTAATTTACATCCGTTTAATAAAGTTATAAACATTAAACTACTTATGAATAGCTTTAAGCCATTGAATATTCTAATTTTCATAGTGCCATTATACCATTTAATTTCCGCTTGAATCAATCCACAAAGGACTTTCCTTGCTTCTTCTTCTCTGATCGATATTATTATTAATGTCTAATCTAATTCGATTTAATTGAATAAATAATAAGCTCAATGGTATATGCCCTAGTAAAGTTAAAAACTCACGATAAGTAAACCAATTGATAAATGTTAAATGGCTAAAGTTAAAAATACTCATATATCCATAAACAAATAGCTCTCGACAGAAGATCGCTACTATAATCAAAAGAAGGGTTTCAAACACCGATTCGCTGACTCGCGTTAACCATAAATAGACCAAATATATTGTGGCTGTATAAGTTAATGTATTTAATAGTACATATCCAGATTGATTCAAATCTAGAATAATCCCAATCGTTAAAGCAATGAGCATAACTTGGGAAAGTGGTTTTCTTTGTGTAATCAATAATATGCACATAAAGGTTAATTGGGGTACAAATAGTAGATGCATATAGGAATAGTCTTGCGGAAATAAGATCCCAAGCAATAAATCACAAAACATTCCGAAGACAACAAACGCAATTTTTAAACCCATTACTCTAAACCTCTTAATACAACCGCAACGTAATCTAGATTATTAAAATCAGCGGCTGGAAGCACATATATCTTCACTCCTAAAGCATTCTGTAACTCTTCAACCTTATTAACTATCCCAACCGGCAATCCACTTGGGAACGCTTCTCCAAGCCCACTGGTTATGACCTTCATACCACTTGTAATGGTATAATCTGTCTCTAGTAGAGTAAGAATATATGCATGTTCATTGGGATCATAATACTCCAAGATGGCTTCTGAAACAGTTTCAGCATCAATCTGTATTTTAACTGATACCTTATTAACAGTTTGCTCAGTCGTGAGCAGTTTAACGGTACATGTTTTACTCTGTACATCGATGACTTTACCGATTACACCATCTACACTGATCACGGCACTATTGATGATGATCCCATCATCACTTCCAATATTGAGGGTTAAACTATGCATAAAAGTTTCTTGGGAACGATTGAGAACCATAGCATTAACTAAATGATATTCACTCATCGCTTGTTTCAAATCATTTAGAGCTTTTAATGTATGGATTTCTCGATAAGCTTCTTCTAAACGAGCCTGATAAATGGCTAATAATCTAATTTGTTTACGTAAAGCCTCATTTTCTTCTTTAACTGCCCAAAGATGAGTAAAATCATTCACTGTATTAGCCAATTGTTTAATGGGTTCGTCAATTATAACCGTTCGAATCATCGAAATCCATCCATACCCTTCAACACTAATATTGGATATGGGTGTACTTTGACGATAAATTTCTAAGAAAACAGTGATTGATATGGCCACTATGATAACTTTAAATAGGATATTCTGGAGCTGCTTGTTTTTCTTCATGATAACACCTGTATTCATTATAGAGTTATCTACCCAACCGTTCAATCTTTTTTCAGTTTTTGTCGAATACTGTAATAAGCTCGATCTGATACGATGATGTGATCGAGCAAGGGTATACCCATTGTTAAACCTGCTTCTTCTAGAACCCTGGTAACAATATGATCATTTTCAGATGGACTCACATCCCCACTTGGATGATTATGAACTGCGATGATTCGAGCGGCTGAATATTTAAGGGCTTGCTTATATACTTCTCGTGGATGAACAATCGATCGATCTAAGCCTCCTAGAAACAGTACCTTATAACCAATGATATGATTCTTAGTGTTTAGAAAGACTACGAGGAACTGTTCTTGTTGAAGTGATCCCATCTCTTTCTTTAACCAAGTTATTAAGCTTTGAGGATGATCGATGATATCAACTTCTAAGGCATGTTCTTCAGCCATCCGTCTTGATAATTCAACTAAGGCCATTAACTCACAGGCTTTGGCTTGTTTGATACCTTTGATTTCCATCAACATACCATAATCTAAAGTTGATAAGCCATTGATTCCTTTACTGAGTTGTAATAGTTCAGATGCCAGATCAAGGGCTGATTTACCCTGCATACCACTGCGCAGAAGAATGGCTAATAATTCAGTCGTACTGAGCGCCTTAGATCCAAACTGTCTCAGTTTCTCTCTAGGCCGATCCAATTCATAGACTTCATTTATTTTCATACAAAAGAGGACTAAGTCCTCTATTTCCCCCATGTCATTTCAATGCCGGGGATACTCAATCTGCCTCTACCCGAAGTAAGCAACTTAAATATGGCCGCAATCCCAGCTACAATCGCTACATACAATAGAAGACTCGTTGTTGTCATAGACACCTCCTACTTGTATATAGATGCTCAGTTTAGATTTCCCTAGTCCATTCGCTTTTAAGTTCACTGATTTGGTCGTTTATTCTGTTACAAATCGCTAAAACATCTTCTCCATTATTAGGACATGTTCCCCATTGATAGAGTTCTAAAAGATGGGCACTCTCAATGACAATCCTTTTAACCAATTCATTCTGTTTAAGGTAGTTCTTTTCCATAGCGTAATTATACGCTATAATAAGTTTAATTAAATAAAGAAGGAATATCTATGACACAAGAAATTACTTTTAAAGAGAAACTCGCTTTCAGTTTATCTGGCTTAGGTCAAAACATCGTCTACAATGTTGTTATCGCTTATGTCATGGTATATTACACGGATGTAGCTAAAATAAGTGCATTAGCGGTTGGTACTCTAATGTTGGTTTCCAGGGTTTGGGATGCAGCCAATGATCCAATCATGGGAAGCATCGTTGATCGAACCAAAACAAAATGGGGTAAACTTAAACCTTATTTAGTAGCGGTACCAATTCCAATGGCTATTTTTACAGTCTTGGTTTATTTAGTTCCCAACATGAATGATACAGCCAAACTCATTTATGCCTACATAACTTTTAATCTATGGTGTATGACATACACAATCAGTGATATCCCTTATTGGGCATTGTCTGTTGCTTGTACGACCATTCCTAAGGAAAGATTAAGTTTAGTTTCAATGGCCCGAATATTCTGTAATATTGGTTTAGCTGTTAGTATTTTAATTCCACCACTCATTATTAAGAGTTTAGGTGGAGGTCAATATGCCTATATGATGATGGCGATTGGAGCTGCCATCATTGGTCCTGGATTATTTAGTTTGGTTGGGATATACACTAAAGATCGAATGGTTGTCGACGAAAAACCGGTGCCTTTTAAAGTCATATTCAAAAACACCCCTTTACTCATTCTTCAAAGCTCACGTATTTTAGGATCTATAAGAATGGTAATCGCAACCGCCGGTTTATACTTTGCCAAATACAATCTTCATGATGAAGCTCAGTTCTCTGTTCTTGGTGGTATACTCATCGCTTCAATGATATTTGCGATGTTCTTTACACCCGCTTTAGCTAGACGATTCTCGAAAAAGAAAGTCTATATTTATTCATTATTATTGGGTTTCGTTGCCCATTTCGCCATGTTTATCGTTGGATACGACAACATCATAATCACCTATATCATTCTATTCTTCTGTGGAATGAGTTTGGGTATGAATGATGTGGTTACCTATACGATGGTTGGAGATTCAGTCGATTATCTTGAAGATAAGATTGGGTTCAGAACTGAAGGACTCAGTTTCTCTTTGAATACTTTTACCACCATCCTACAATCTTCCCTAGGACTATTCTCAATCGGACTTGTATTGACAGCCATTAAATATGTTCCCAACAGTCCAATTCAATCCGATCTAACCTATACTGGAATCTACTCTTTAATCTCATTATTACCGGCTTTAGCCTGTCTATTAAGCATTGTTCCAATGTTATGGTATTCATTTAGTGAAGCTAAACACGAAGAAATATTGCGGCGTCTTCATCCAAGTGCATGAGTATTGAATGATAAACATGCAAAACCCTAAATTGATCTTCTTTGATGTAGATAATACCTTACTAGATTCTACAAATCATCAAGTCCCAAAGAGCACTCAAGATGCACTAAAACAGTTGGTTACCAACGGATATACACTCTTCATAGCTTCTGGTCGTGGACTAAGTAATTTTCTATTGACTAAAGTCCAAGAAATAATCCCGTGGAATGGATATATATTAAGCAACGGAGCCGTTGTTTATGATTCAAATTTCAATGAGATATTCCATCATTATATTTCCGATCCATTATTAACTGAGTTGATACAAGTCGCTAGACAAAATCATATCACCTGTTTCTTTGGTGGTAAACAAAATATTTTACTAGATCCAATCAATGATTATGTTGAGCAAGCGCATGCTTTTTTTAATGAGGCTATTCCTCATCAAGGCACTTATCAAGGTGAACTCATTGATAAAATACTCGTATATGGACCAGTCCACTATGCTTATGATGAATTTAGGTCAATTGAAGGTCTAAGTGTATTTCCTTCGATGAGTACCTATGCAGATATCATCAGTGAAGGCATAAGTAAATATTCAGGAATCACAGAACTATTAAATCATAAGAATTTAGCCATTGAGTACTGTGCCTTTGGCGATGCTCAAAATGATATTGAGATGATAACGCATGCCACTATTGGGATTGCCATGAGTAATGGGGATAACCTATTAAAAAGCCAAGCTGATTATATCGCCGATGATATCAATCAGGATGGCATTGCTAAAATGTTGAAACAACTAAATTATATATAATTACTTTTGAATTAACTCTAATAATGCATTGGCTGTAAGTTCTAAATGTTTCTCATCTTTTTCAACTAAGCCTAAACCAGTATAGATTTCACCAGTTTTAATACTAGTGAGGTCTAATAAATCAAAATACTGATCAATCAATGGATTACATAAACCTTGATTTTGCATCGGACCAAAGGGATTGGCAAAATAGGTTGTTGATATCCCCGTTTCATGAGTGGTTTGCATAGCCATCCGTTTACCTAATACAAAGACTTCTTTTAAATCACTGGCTTTTAAAGCCAATTTAACTCCAATCTTATCTTCATAATTGTTGGCATATAAGAAATAGTCCACTCGATGATTGGCTGTAATCATATTATATGAACTAACCGGTATGACAACCCGAGCATTGACAGATTCTGGATTCATAAAGATACTCCGATCCATTGTTTTATATGGACTGCCTTTATCTAAATCATCCAATCGAATAAATGCACCTATTTCAGTACCTTGAGCCACAAGTTGACCATTCTCTTCATGGAATGAACCCATATCATCAAATATCACATCCATACCTACCAATTCTGTATGGCCTAAAAGTTGCATTGCTTCAATCGTTTCTGATTTTCCAGCACCTGAATCACCCATAAAGACAACTCCAACGGTCTTACCATTTTTAAAATGAATATCAACCATTGAACCATGAATTGGTAACCATCCTTTTTGCATCATAATCGCATTATGTAGAGTTAGAACCATTTTCTTCATATAGCCAAAGTAATCAATCAGTGGACCATAAGATACTTTCCCAATCCATAGATCATTCTTTTTATCATAATAGTACTGGCTTTCACTGAGTTTATCATCTAAACCAAAGAGGACGATGCCATCCATTTTATGTTTAAGTACTTCTTGATCAGATGCCAATTCAAATAGATTGGCACAACTTATTCCAGAAAAAGCGAAGTCACGATGCACATATATCCAAATATAGAGTTTACCTACTTTAGCTGGATAACAGAACCATTCTTCACGATTCATTTCTAAATGATTAAAGGGATTCTGCTCGATGATTTTAAAAGAACCACTACGCTTAGAACTCTTAGGATGAAGCAATAAAGGCGTTCTAAGAAGCATAGAATCCACAAAGGCTATCCCTTTTAAGGTTTCATAACCCTCTATTAGAGGCCATTTGATATCCCTAATAACCATCGACGCATTAGATCCAGCTTGAAGTTGACGATAGACTCGATTCTTATGGCCTTGAACCTTTTCTTGAATACCTCGATAGACACTCAATACAAGACTATTAAACTTAGTATCGGCTTCAATAAAGTTAGATAATTGGCCACTTTGAGATGAAGATATCTTAACAATCGTACATCTTTGTAAAGTCCGCCAATAATTATAGATATCTTCAATGACTGTAATCAGTTTATTTGCTTCATGTAGATGAGGATTGTCAATCTCAGCAAAATCTAAAACCATCAGTAATTTAGCTGAGCGAATCATTTTAGTAATCGTTTCAGAAATAGAACGACCCTTACTAATCCATCCAAATAAAACAGGATCATTTTCTTTAAGCTGATTTAAATAAGATTGTAATACAAGTTTAAAACTATCAGATGATATCAGTTCATCTGGACTTTGAGCATAAGCGGTAGAGAAATTAATCAAGGCCGTGGTTTCGTGAATATAGAGTGCTTCTTTCATAGGTCTTCCTTTTCTAATGGTTCTATTATAGCAAATAAAAAACCCAAGAAATCTTGGGTTTTAAATATATTGACGACACCATTCAATCAAAGCTTCAAATCCTTCATGTTTTAGAGCTGAAACTAAGAATACTTCTTGCATGGTTGTTTCTTTTAACTGCTTAAGCGTTAAGACTTTCTGTTGGTAAGTAAGCTTATCTGTTTTGGTTGCGACCACTGCCATCGGTATATGCTTACTTTGAATAAAGTGAAACATATCCCAATCGTCTTGAGTTAAACCCAAGCGGCTATCCACAACCAACATGATGGCTTTAAGCTGAGGTCGATCAGAAAAATAATCTTCCATCAAAGTTCCATAGGTTTTAAGTTCACCCATCGATCTTTGCGCATAGCCATAGCCTGGCACATCCACCAACATCATCACCTTAGGAACCAGATAGAAATTAATTAAACGAGTCTTACCTGGTTTCTTACCCACATAAGCCAATGACTTACGTTGGGTTAAACGATTGATGATACTTGATTTACCAACATTGCTGCGGCCCGCCATCACAATCTCATTCAGTTCAGAAATAGGAAACTGACTCTTAGCTGCACAACTGATGACGAACTCAGCATTCTGAAATATCGACATTACTTTACCAATGCTTCACGAAGGACTTGCTCCATGGTTTCAACCGGAACAAAGTTGATTTTCGCTTTAACGACATCTGGAATTTCATCCAAATCTTTAACATTCATTTTAGGAATCAGAATCTTGGTTATCCCAACGCGATGAGCTGCCAAGGATTTCTCTTTTAAGCCACCAATCGGTAAGACATGACCACGAAGTGTTACTTCACCCGTCATAGCTAAATCAGCATAGACTGGGGTCTGAGTTAGAGCGGATACAATTGCTGTGGTTAAGGTAATCCCAGCACTCGGTCCATCCTTAGGTACTGCACCTTCAGGTACATGGATATGGATATCATGACCTTCAAAGAACTTAGGATCAATCTTAAAGTGTTTGGCATTAGATTTAACATAACCCAAAGCAATCTCAGTTGATTCCTTCATGACTTCACCCAATTGACCAGTCACAATTAAGCGACCCTTCCCTTCAAAGGAAGTTACTTCAACTGGAAGTACATCACCCCCAAATGAAGTATAAGCCAACCCGGTAACAACTCCAATTTGATTCTTCTTTTCTTTATGACCATACTCAAATATTTCTTTACCCAACCATTCAAGCATCAACTTATCATTGATTGTAATCTTACGTTTCTTATCTTTAAGAATCGATAAGACTGCTTTACGACATAAGGCAGCAATGTGTCTTTCAAGCTGACGAACACCTGCTTCACGGGTATAGTTACGAATAATATGGAATAATACATCTTCACTAATCGCGAATTGACTATCTTTTAAACCATTCAGGACCACTTGTTTAGGTATCAAATGATTCATCGCAATCTTAACTTTTTCATTTTCTGTATATGAAGATAAATGAATGACTTCCAAACGGTCTTTTAAAGCCGGTGGAATATCATCTAGATAGTTCGCAGTTGCAATGAACATCGTCTTCGATAAATCATAGGGTTCTTCTAAATAATGGTCAGAGAATAGATGATTCTGTTCAGGATCGAGGACTTCGAGCATTGCACTTGAAGGATCACCCTTGTAATCAGAGGACATCTTATCAATCTCATCAATTAGAAAGACTGGATTAACTACCCCTGCCTTCTTCATACCTTGAATGATACGTCCTGGCAATGAGCCTAGATAAGTTCTACGATGTCCACGGATTTCCGCTTCATCACGTACACCACCCAAGGATGCTTTAACAAAGTTGCGACCTAAGGCATTGGCAATTGACTTCGCTAAGGAAGTTTTACCAACTCCTGGAGGACCAACCAAACATAAGATTGGCGCATTTAGTTTCTTAGTCATCGTTTTAACAGCTAGGTACTCCATAATCCGGTCTTTAACTTTATCAAGCCCATAATGGTCATGATCGAGTACAGCACGAACTGAGTGTAGGTCTTCGATGTCTTTGGATTCCTGCCAATAAGGCACTTTGAGTAACCAATCAAGATAGGTTCTAATAACACCACTTTCACCGGATGAACTAGGCAACATTTCATAGCGCCCAATTTCTTCCAATGCTTTGGCTTTAATATTGGCTGGATATGGATTATCTTCAACGAGTCGTCTTAAATCATCGACATCATCAGTTCCATTGGGTACATCACCCAATTCTTCTTTAATGGCGCGCAGTTTCTCACGAAGATAATATTCTCTTTGATTTTCTTCAATTCTTTCTCTAACTTTATCGTTGATACCTTGTTCAATATTAGAAAGTTCTTTTTCTTTCTTGAGGTTACCAATGATTAAGAGTAGACGTTGGTTCAGATTGGCTTCTTCTAATAAAGCTTGCCGATCATCTAAACTCATCGGAAAGTACTGAGATACTTGATCAGCCAATTGTTGAGCATTAACCCCTTTAGTCAATTGATTAAAGACTTCAGGTGGGAAGTTATTCCCAATATTGGTAATCTGCTCTAAACTCTTAGCGATTTGTCGAACTAAGGCTACTTCTTCTAAATTATCACCCATAGAATCTTCAATCGGTAAAATGGTTGCAAACAACATCTTATCATCTTCACTTAAACGAATGACTTTAGCTCTCTTTTGACCAATGAAGGTAACACGCATAAAGTTTTCTTTCTTACGGGCTGTCTTAATCTTACATAAGGTCCCTAAGGTAAATAATTCAGCTTCATGGGGTTCATCAACCAACACATCTCTTTGAGAAACCAACCAAACCAATCCATCAAAGTAATTTAATGCTTCATCCACTGCATTCACACTCTTCGGTCTACCAACTTCTATCATTACTTCCTGATTAGGAAATATCAGAACACCCCGTGTCGCAACGACAGGAACATTCATTTCAACTAAGGAATCTACCATAATAGCACCTCCTATTGTAGGCTTTTTCAACTTTACTTCAGTACCAACTCATATGCTTTACGTAAACGTAAGTCATATGCAATGACCTCTGGAGCAATTATTTCTTTAACTTGAACGGCATCCATTTTATTTTGGACCGCAATATCAATATACTCAGCTTCAATATCTTCTTCACTAACACTCATTTTCTCAGCATCAGCCACTGCATCAAGCACCAAGCGAACTTTTACTTTACTCTTGGCATCAATGCGCATCTGATCTTTTAAGGTATCAGCAGTTTGACCGGTAAAATCAGTATATTGTTCCATAGAGAAACCCTGTTCCTTTAAACGTCTAATAAAATCATCAAACATACGCAACATTTCTTCTTCAACTAAAACTTCAGGTATATCAACTGTAACCGCATCAACCACTTTAGTTAAGACAGCATTCGCATAATCTTCATCCGCTTGCTTCATCTTATCTTCTTTTAAATGTAGCTCATAATGTTCTCTTAGAGCTTCCATGGTTTCAGCATCATGATGATTGATACTCTTAGCAAACTCATCATTGGCTTCAGGTAATTGTTTAATCTTAACTTCATTAACTTTAACTTTAAAGGTCACTTTTTGACCAGCCATATCGGCTTGTTGATAATTCTCAGGGAAAGTAATCTCAATGTCTTTTTCTTCACCTTCGTGCATTCCAATCATCGCTTCTTCAAATCCCGGAATGAAGCTATTTGAACCAATTTCTAGTCCGTAGTTATCGCCTTTTCCACCTTCAAATTCAATGCCATCTCTAAAGCCCACAAAATCTATGACAGCTGTATCATTTAGTTCTACAACACCATTCTCTTTAATCACCAATTCAGCGAATTGTTGACGGACTTCTTCAACCTTAGCATCCACTTCTTTAGCTGTAACTTTGACCTTGGCTTTCTTAATGCCTAGATCTTTATATTGACCCAAAACAATCTCAGGTTTAACCACAAAGGTAAACTTTAAGGTTACTTCCGTTTCAGTCATTGCTAAAATGTCTAGTTGGCTTTTTGATAGTGGTTCAAGATTCTGCTCTTTTAAGCCAAATACATAAGCATCATTGGCACTCTTTTCAGCTGCTTCAATCAACACATTCTTAGGATTAATGGCCTTCTTAGCCATATCGAAAGGCACTTGGCCTTTTCTAAATCCTTTAATCTCAACTTCTTTAATCAACAGTTTCAAGGCTTTATCTTGAGCTGTCTTCCATAATTCACCATCGATGGTAACAGTCATTTCACCCAATGATTTTTCTTTTAATGTCCATGTACTTTGCATATGTTTCTCCTATTGTGCTTATCTATTATATCACATCATTTAGCACTGTCAATTAAAGAGTGCTAAGTTTGATACTTTCTCTAATATTCTTCTTTTTTATAAATTCATTGAACTCAGTTTCATTAGAAATACTGAGATAAACGCTTTTTAAACAATAGAACGCTAGCTCTTCTCCCTCTTCTTCATCATAACTTAAGGGATAATTTAAGATCGATTGGGCTTCTAATTGTTGCAAACAAAGTTCCAACATACTAGGATTATCATCCTGTAGGTACTGTTTTAGCAAGTCCTTTGCCCGCAAATATCCCTCTGAGTCAGTAAACAGAGTTAAACTGGCTGGTATAAAGGTATATTGAACTTCATCAATCACCGTACTAAACGTTTCTGTTAAGGCTTGCGTGATACAAATATGAATGAGTATCCTTAATAGAAATGGATCTCTAACTTGATTTAGAGCTGTCTGAACCAAATCAAAATAAGACCGTAGATTGAGTTCATTTAAAGCATAAACTGCACTCTCTTGATGACTAATATCCGAGTCTAAAAGTTTTCTGATGGTTTCTTCATCCAAGGCTTTGGGCCGATCAGACTTTGTATGGATAGTTATTTGGCTTTGTAATTCAATCAGTTTAACTAAAATATCGGGTGGAATATATGGCATATTCATTTCTTCATTGACTAAAAGCTCCGCTTCTTTATAAGCTTTAGTTTGAATCAAAGTTTCGATTTTAAGAAGGATATCGTTATAGTAGGACATGCACGATCACTTATAGTCCAAAATCATTGTGATAACTGATGAGATTAACTGTTTCAACACCCTTGATATTCTTAAGATGATCCACAACACCCTCTTCTTTATCCTTGATTTCAATATCAAATGTTAACTCAATTGTATTACCATAAAGTGTTTTATTTCTTAATTTATGCTTAGGTAATTGCTTAAGGGCACTTTGAACCAGCTCATTACTTGAGTATTCATATTTTATAATTAATAAGAATTGAGCCACTTTCTTAAATTCAAATGAACATATGATTAGATAAAGAATTCCTAATGAAATCGAAGCAACGATGGCTATCAGATAATAACCAACTCCAGCCATAACTCCCGCCATAATCGCCCAAAAGATAAATCCAGTATCGATGGGATCCTTAATCGCAGTCCGATAACGGACGATTGATAAGGCTCCAACCATACCCAAAGACAAGGCAAGATTAGATGTGATCGTACGAATCACCAACGAAGTAATCATCGCTAAAAGTAATAGTAATAGCGTGAATGATTTTGAATAAACCACCCCATTATAGGTTCTTCGATAGATGTAAACGATAAACAGAGCTATGAGAAACGCTGTTACTAGGGATAATAGAATCCCAATCATATCTAAATTCGATGAAAACTCCTTCAATACACTGTCTTTAATTAAATCAATGAAGTTCATATATCGCTCCTTTATTTTTTATCTCGCCCTAAGGCAAATTTAGATATCGCTTGGTTATTAACAACTACTGAATTGAGTAAATGATGAATATGAATGGGTAAGATTGTATTATACTTAACCTCTAATATAACTTCATTTGGATTGAAGATCGATTGATTGACAAAACGTCGACTAAAGAAATCTAAGTCAAAACAACGGGTCGATACTTGCTCATCAAAAGTAATACGTACATCTAAGGCATCTTGAACAAAAGCGGTTCTCTTATAATCGATGATAATCGAAGGAACCAGGTGGTTTAACTTTAGCTCCATCACAAAATCGGTGAATAGATTATACTCTGATAGTGGAATGCTATTTAGATCCTTTTTCATGACCATCAAAGCCATTTCTTTTGAAATCCTAAACTGCGTCTTATGACACATATCATCGAGTTTCTCTTTACACTCTAGACGAATGAATGACTCATCAAAATTGTAATAACGGATTCTATATTTCTTTCTAAACTCAATACCGTCCATCTTATCATAGAAAGCACTAGAATTAAGTGTATCAAAATATAGGCTACGAACTGTATAGCTTTTATCCCTAAGGGCATTGCGATCTAAGGTCATAATTTTAGTCAACTGTTCTTTTAAGTACTCAGCTTGAGTTGGATTGATGGTGTATTTTAGTTCGTGACGCAGATTCATTGTAAGTCTCCAAACAAAATATTGTATTCAGCCGTACTTAAATTGAAGAAAGTCTTAGTTTGAGCCAATAAATAAGGTCTGCGACGAGTAATATAGGTTTTCAAATAATCGACATAATTCAACCATTCGGTATAGCTAAAGCCCCATCGCTGCCTTTCAAATACCATCTCTTCATCAATTTGATTGACAATCGTATTCAATTTACCTAGAATTCTATCCACTGTAAAGAGATTGACTAAGTTGTAGCGTAAACGTTGAAGATAGGTTTGCTTGAACTCATCAGATTTCATTAAATTACGCATTAAGAAGGTCGAAACTTTTAAGCGTGACATCCCCTCTTCATTCATCATAAAAGTATAGTAGTTTAGTTTGTAGTTATACCAAGCGAAATCCAAGTCATAAAGCACCATGTTCCATCGACCATTGTCATAATCAGGACTACTAAAAAAACGGGTGTTGATGATGTCATTGTTGGTCACAAATGATTCTGCCACCCAAAAATCAATATAGCTTACGATATTCAACTGAGTTTTAACATAATCATAATTGCTCTGATTACTCATATCATGTGATCCAACATAATTCAGTAAACTTGTATAGGTAGCCTTACTACCTGCGGTTACATTACCATCAATTCTAACCACATTAACCCCATCCGCATCGACATTAAATTGACCAGCAATCATATCTTCATCGGTTTTCTCGCGAAAATCATATAAACCCCAATATTTTCCATTGATATATAAAACCACTGTTTTATATGCTTGAACTACCACAGTTGTGGAGTCTTCTAAAACACTGGATCCTAAAATATCTCTAAAGTAGGTATATTCATAATCCTGTGAACCTGATCTTAAGATTAAAGTATCAAAACGGGTATAAGAACGGGTATCAAATACCTTATAGTTTAAACTACTTTGTCCATAGAGCCCTTTAAATTTTAAGGCAAAGCTCTTTTTAGGTAAACCTCTAACTGAACCTCCAAACAATTCAATTCCACAATCTAAATTAAACCCTTCTAACCCATCAAAATACTCAATATGCGCTGATTTCTCATTCGTTATATCCCAAGCATTCTTCGCTAGATTGGTGTAATCAGCTGGATCAAGGGTTAATGAAACGATCGGTAAACTTTTCGATTGATTGACAAAATAACTCGAAGTTTGAACATCACTGCTTAGCTTACCTGAATCAATACTCAGGTATTTCAAAACTGTATTGGATGAAATAGTTAATGTTTCCGTAAATACTTTTGAATGATTGGTGGGTTCAGTTCCATCTAAGGTGTAATATATATTCCCAGTGCCGCTTAAATCAAGTTGAATGTTGCTTTCATAAATGCCTGAAGGCAATGAAGATTTGGCTAAGGGACTAACGGCCTTGATTCCTTCAATATTTTTGGCATTGATACTGGGTGAAGCCATATAACTATAGCCTCCTGCTTCATCACGTCCATAACTATAGTTAAATGGAATCTCAGCCACAAACATACAATCAACCATCATATTTTCTTTATAGAGATAAATACTTTCAACCAAGTCGATATTGAAATTAATATGTACATTGCTTCCATTGCTTAGATTATGATCACCTGAAGCAAAGACAACATATAACGCATTGGGTTGAAGAATCACATTGGGTAAGGTAACCAAGTTTAATACCTTAGATGTATTACTCAAACCATAATCACTGAGATTAATAGCTTGGTCACTGGTGTTTCTAAATTCAATCCAATCATAGCCGATAGCCCCATTCTGTAGGGCATATTTGGTATTGCGATTCATAATCTCATTGATGACTAAACCTTCAGGTAAGGCTTGCATTTGCTTCTGAAAGGCTTTAATACCTTCGATTGTATTCGCATAACCTGGACTGATTGCGCTACTTTGAACATACTTACCTTCAATATACTCTAAGGCAAATCCATTAGGGACATTGGTATAAGGTAGTGTTTGGATAATCTTACCTTCATTATTGGATAATACAACCAAACCATTGGTTTGACTCAAACTAAAATCACTGTGATAATCATTGACTGTTGTATCCAAGTTAGAAGTATAGATTACTACAGACTCATTTGGATCTAAGATGGTTGCGGGTAAGTCCCATCTAAATGGACTGCTTAAACTATCTGAAACAGCATATTTGTTCAAGTTAACGAAATGATCACTTAGATTGGTAATTTCGATAAAACCGGTTAGTCCAGCTTTTGGATGAATAAAGTTGCCTTGATTATCTGGTAAAACCTCACTGATGATGATTTCACTCTGACTAAGAGTGATTGAATCAATGAACGCTTCATGGCCTGATAGTGTATTCTCAAAACCAGGAGAAATCTCATCTTGGATATTAAATGAATCAGCATTGATTCTGGTATACACTTGATTATTACCTAAAGGTGGTACTTCAACTTGATCAACAACACTGCCATTGGGGTAACGTAAAAGAATACTTTCTCCTTCACTTTTTAAACTTAAACTTGCATATAAACCTTCTTGATTATTATTGCTTAAGTAAACAATCATATAAGTCTTTTTAGCTATCGTAACATCAGGAAATACCCATCTGGTATTCTTAGGATTATCACTCAAACCAAAGCCTTTTAATTCGATATCATGGTTTGATCCATTATAGAGCTCAATCCAATCATATAGATTACCTTTGGAATCCGCATAAGCACCCTGATTTGAGCTCATTACTTCATTGATAACCAATTTAGTCGCATCCACTTGATTCTCTGAGTTATTATTTTGATCATCTAGAAGCGCTGTTTTAGCAAGTTCACTCACAAAAATAGCCCCAAACACGAGGATTGACGCTAAGAGTATAAATAGAATATTCTTAAAGAAAAAGTTTTTCTTAAATTTCATATAACACCAGTATTATTTTAGCATATATCTTTTAGTTTAAGATATAATAAATACATGCTAAAATCGATAGCCATTATTATTCCAGCTTTTCAACCCAACGAAGAGCTTATAAAACTGATTAAAGAATTGAGAACAAGTTTTACCAATCCAATCATTGTGGTCGATGATGGAAGTGATTTATCATGCTCAAGCGTCTTTAACCAAATAGAATCAAGTGTCTATTTACTCCATCATCCAATCAATAAAGGTAAAGGTTGTGCTTTAAAGACAGCCATGGAATATGCGCTGAGTACACTTAAAGTTGATGCTTGTATCACTGTTGATGCGGATGGTCAACATCGAGTTGAAGATATCCAAAAAGTCATCGATAAACTTCAAGCCAATCCAGAATGTTTAATCCTAGGTGCTCGTGAATTCAATCAGAAAGATGTTCCTCTAAAAAGTTATTTAGGCAATACAATCACTCGTTTTGTGACTCGAATAATCGTTGGCCAAAAAATCCAAGATACTCAAACTGGTTTAAGAGCGTTCAATTCAGATCATATGCGCATATTCATGACTGTTCCTGGGGAGCGTTATGAATTTGAAATGAATATGCTTCTCTACTGTAAGAAGTTTGGTATCAGTATTAAAGAAGAAATGATTAAAACAATCTATTTAGACAAGAATAGTCAATCTCACTTTAACCCTTGGCTTGATTCTGTGCGCATTTATAAACAAATCGCAGCCTTTGGATTAGTTTCCATTTTATCCTTACTAATCGATATCATCGGATTTACAGTTCTATTGCGGGGTTTCCATTTCAGTATCGTTATGGCAACCATCATAGCGCGTTTAATCTCAATGAATTTTAACTTCTTAATGAATCGAACGATGGTTTTCAAAAGTAAAAAAACTTGGTTTATTCAAGCCATACAGTATTATACTTTGGGTATGATACAGATGTTTAGCAGTGCCTATCTGGTAAAATGGATTTCAGTTATACCGCTAAGTGTGCTAATCATCAAGTTAGGTGTCGATTTCGGTCTATTTACGCTCAGTTATCAGATTCAAAAACTATTCATATTTACAAAGGAGCCTCATGAAAAATAAAAAAATTCCCTATATCTTCGCCATCGTCTTCGCTACAACCTTGGTGAATGTAACGGCTTATGCCCTACTAGATGCGTTTGTCTTAAGTAGTGCAGCAATTGTGGTCAATGAGAATGATACGGTCTGTGAATACACTCCCGATGTACCAACAGTTAAGGATATCGTAGCCACAACCAATTCTTATACTTCATCAGCCACTGCCACAACCGTTTATAAGAAGATATCGATTAAAACCGGAGAAGCTTATGGGGCGACCTATTATGTTGTTGATATTCAACTCAGCCATCCCTCCTATTTTAGGACAGCCTTTGCTAAAGATACCTATGGTAAGAATATCGTTCAATACACCTCAACCATTTCAAAAAATCATAATGCAATTGTCGCTATCAATGGAGATTACTATGGTTATCGCAATACTGGCCTAGTGATTCGCAATGGGATCCTCTATCGTGATAAACCAAGAACGGGTGTTGATAATAAGGCTTTAATTATGGATAAGAATGGTGATTTAAAAGTCATCGTTGAAGGTGATGTCAGTGGTCAAACTTTAATTGATCTAGGTGTCCTTCAATCTTGGTCATTTGGACCCGTTCTAGTTGAGAATGGACTAAAACAAGATACATCTAAACAAAACTGGGTTTCTGGAATTGATAACCCAAGAGTTGGTGTAGGTCAAATTGGTCCTCTACACTATATCTTTATCGTGGTGGATGGGCGAAGCAGTCTAAGTAAGGGTGTTACACTACCTGAAATGGCTCAGCTATTTGTCGATCATAATGCTCAAGTTGCCTATAATCTAGATGGTGGAGGATCAGCCACTCTATTCTTTAATAACGCAGTATACAATAAACCCACTTATGATGGTACAGGTGTTTATCAAAGAGGTGTCAGCGATATCCTCTACATCATAGGCGATTAGAATGAGTTCCCTTAAACGACATACAATCATATATTTTAGTCTGAGTATCTTTGCCTTTGTTTTCAATTTTGTCTACTCCCTATTTGCTCACGGAGTAACATCACTAGATATGCAGAGAATGTATTTAGTACTATTTGCAGGCGGATTATTCTTTGCGTTTTTTCTTTTCTTCTATCCTAAATTTGAGAAGCGCTTGTTTTATCGCATCCTAGTCAATAGCTTAAATGCTTCAATATCAGTACTGGTAATTGGAATGTTACTCAAGGGTATCATCGATATCGCTGGCGGATCATCAACCATCATACCCTGGTACTTTACAGTAGCACTGATTGGATTAGTGATCAGTGCAGTACTGTTTATACTAATATGGTTACCAATAGATAAAATACTAAAATTAAAACAAAAAAAAGGAAACTAGTATTTCCTTTTTTATTGATATTCTTAGTACTAAATCTAATTAAAATGATCTTACTGCTCTAACAGGTAGTAATTCACTGGCTTTATCAACCTTAATTTTAGTCCCTGCATCAAATGCCACAATCCAAACCGTATCAAATGAACCCTCAGATGAGCTCCAATAGTAACCTTGCGTGAATCCACCAACTAGAGTTTGATTTCTAAATAGATAATGCAACTCATCTCTTGAAGGTAAACGCCAATCGGTATAACCACCACCCATATAGGCTCTGGCAATTTTAGCAGCATAATCTGCATCAGTTCCATTAAGGGCAACGATCGTATCCGTATTCGCAAGACTACTTCCAATCGAAGTAAGGGTCGTTTCTAACAGGACTCTTGTATTCTCAGGTAAGCACCATATCGTTCCTTCACTCTGATCTGCTTCGGCAGCGATGAGACCGTGAACAACATCAGGATCATAGCCAGGATCTTTTGAAGTAAAAATGTATGCAATGACTCCTCCTTGATACTTAGCTCCAACTCTAATTGGATTGTTTGAACAAGCAATCACATTTAAGCCAATTAAACCAATCATTATAATCTGCATTAATTTGCGCATTATTATACCTCGCTGACCATTGAATTATAAAACCTATACTATAATATATCAATATGAATAGATAGGATTAGATAATAGATAATGGTACTTTGTATGACGAATGAATGTTTTCTACAGAAATAGTAAAGATTTTTAGAATTCTCAGAAATTTGTTAAACTTCGATTTCAAAATAAAAACGTCCTTTCAGACGTGTTTTATGACTTAACCAATATTTCTCCAGGAATTCCAATTACTGTCTTTCCCGCTTCAACATCTTTTATGACGATACAATTGGCGCCAATCCTTGCGTTATCCCCAATATGGATATTTCCAAGTATTTTAGCACCTGTTCCAACCATGACATTATTACCCAAAGTTGGATGACGTTTTACACTTTTCATACTCATTCCACCCAAAGTTACATCGTGAAATATTAAGCAGTCATCTCCAATAATTGATGTTTCACCAATCACAACTCCCATTCCATGATCAATGAATAGTCGTTTACCAATTTGAGCACCAGGATGTATCTCAATACCAGTTAAGAATCGACTGAATTGACTGATCATTCTTCCAATAAAAAAGAGATGGTTTTTATAAAAGAAATGTCCGATTCGATGATACATCAAGGCATGATAACCTGGATATAGTAAAATTACCTCTATAAGGGATTTAGCAGCTGGATCTCGTTTTAAAATTGATTTTGCAGTATCAAACATAATTTTCTCTTTAGGATTATCATACTAACAGATTACTCGTGAATTGTATAGAATAATGCCTGTTATCTCTTAATTCTAAACTGTAATAATGGCATACTCGGTTGGATCGGGTAGAAAGCAGAAAATATGAATGTTTATTGTAATGTCATTTTGTTTCAATAAAGTTTAAGCCTTTGATGGCCATATTTCAGCAGAACTAACCAGTTCACAGCATGCATTAGGGATATTAGAGTTCATTGCAACGGCATTTTCATATGCAATTATCCACTCAGCCGTAAACTGAGTACCACCAACACTTCCACTTTCGGTGGTATGGGCATCCCCAACCAACTTGACAGAGTATCCTCTATATAAAGCTCCATACTTGGTCATTCTGATACATGCATCCGATTGGGCTCCGACAATTATAAGACACTCCGCTCCCAGCAACTGGATTTCTGATAGTAGGTCAGTATCCGCAAAGGCATCGCCCCATTCTTTTTGGATGATAGTTTCACCAGACAAAGGGCGAAGTTCATCCACGATTTCCCAATCTTTCGATCCTTGGATTAAATATTCGTCATGATGTTGAACCCAAACCACAGGTACATTTTGACTTCGTGCCTTTATTACAACTTGATTTATGGTTTCAACGATTTCATTTCTTCTCCAAGCATTCTGTACTACTCCGTTTTGGACATCAATTACCAACAGTATTTCTTTCATCATGGACTCCTTCAAATATGACTTATGTATATAAATTGTATCATAATAGTTTTACTTTCTTAAAAATTGCTAAGATCTGGTGCTTGAATGCGGGTCATAATTCAAACTCTATTTGCCCGTTTCACACCTGTTTATTAAAGGAATAGCAATTACTTATACTGTTTAACTAACTATTTTAAGTTAAACGTTACCTTTCTGTTACCACTTTGCATTTTAGCATCAAAAAACCCACTAAACGAGTCTGTTCATTCAATTGTGACAGATAAATAAAAGGGTCATATTAGAGAGCTAACTGCCGATATTGAATCGGAGTTAGCTCTTTTAATTGTTCCTGAA